>Ga0210403_10000096_pt1 | contig 97598 bp, 79 predicted proteins | sample IncBWC19MmetaG_FD_150863 | JGI IMG/M metagenome (GOLD analysis project Ga0210403, IMG submission 150863) | Forest soil microbial communities from Barre Woods Harvard Forest LTER site, Petersham, Massachusetts, United States - Inc-BW-C-19-M | ecosystem: Environmental > Terrestrial > Soil >...
ATGGTCGATGGTGATCGAAGAGATGTTTGGTGGGCAACACTGAATTGATGAAACGGAAACGGGCTGAGCAGGTTAGGGTGCCACAGGTGAAAAGAAGAGAGCCGAAAGGACCCGCATCATGCGCTGGTGGGGAGGTGTGCTCAAACCCCCAGATTAGGAAAGAAAAAAACTCTTGCAAAGGCCGGCGTCGTTAGAGATACCGCGTTAACCAGGCACTTGAGCCTGAGGCACCCGACAAGGCTTCCTGGGGTTATAATCGCGGCCAATTATGCCGCTCGCTCCAGGCACCAGACTTGGCCCTTACGAAATTGAGTCACCGCTAGGTGCTGGCGGAATGGGCGAGGTGTATCGCGCACGGGATACGCGGCTGGAGCGCGCGGTGGCCATCAAAATTCTTCCACTACAACTCTCTGCTGATCCTGCTCGCAAACAGCGGTTTGAGCGAGAAGCGAAGACCATCTCCAGCCTGAATCATCCCCACATTTGCACGCTGCATGACGTGGGTAGCCAGGATGGCGTGGACTATTTGGTGATGGAGTGTGTGGAGGGAGAGACGTTGGCGAAGCGGCTGGAGAAAGGGCCGCTGCCGTTGGAGCAGGTTCTAAAGATTGGGCAAGAGATCGCAGGGGCTCTGGACAAGGCACATCGGAGCGGAGTTGTGCACCGGGATTTGAAGCCGGGAAATGTGATGCTGACGGCTACAGGGGCGAAGGTCTTGGATTTTGGATTGGCGAAGCCCACGGCACCGATGGTGACGCTAGCGACGATGACGGCTGCGGTCCCGCAACAGGCGCCCGTTACGCAAGAGGGAACGATCGTCGGGACGTTTCAATACATGTCGCCGGAGCAAGTGGAGGGGAAGGAACTAGACGGGCGGAGCGACATTTTTTCGCTTGGAGCGGTGGTGTACGAGATGCTGACGGGTAAGAAAGCGTTCGAGGGAAAGACGCAATTGAGCGTAGCGTCGGCGATCTTGGAGAAGGAGCCGGCACCGATAAGCACGATTAAGCCGCTGACACCCGCGAATTTGGATCACGCCATAAGGAAAAGCCTCGCGAAGGATTGCGAAGAACGTTGGCAGACGGCGCGGGACCTGGCGAGTGAGTTGAAGTGGATCGGTGAGAGCGGCGCGGACAGTGCAGCACGTGGAGTCGCAGAGAAATCATGGAAATCCCGCTTGAGACTGATATGGGTAGTGATGATGCTGGCCAGTATCGCAGTGACGATGGCGGTGACGTATTTCGCGACCCGGCCTGCGCCGGAGCCGCCGTTGATGGCTTCGGTAGTTCCACCGCCCGGTGTGTTTGCGGATACCTCGGGAAGAATTGGGCCGCCGCAGATATCTCCCGATGGGAAGAGGATTGCGTTCATCGGCTGCAAGAGCGAATCTGCTGCAGCGTCGATGCTGGGAGGCAAGACCTGCTCGATTTGGCTGCGAGCGCTAGCCTCAGCGGAGGCCCGTGAGGTGCGTGAGGTGAATGACACCGGCGGCGCCTACTATCCCTTCTGGTCGCCGGATGGGCGCGAGATCGCTTTTTTTGGGGATGGCAAGCTGAAGCGGGTGGCTGCGGACGGCGGGCCGGTTCAGGTCATCTGCGATGCCCCTGACGCCCGAGGGGGAAGCTGGGGAAGTTCTGGAATAATCATCTTCGCGGCGACAAGACTAAGCCCGATTCTTCGTGTGGCGGCCGATGGCGGGACACCGGTGGCCATCGCTGAAGTTAAGCCTTCCTCAGTGCCTGCGGCGGAGGTTCTTAGCCATCGCTGGCCACATTTCCTGCCCGACGGCGAACACTTCCTCTACCTAAACGCACCGAACGGTTCGTGTACTGAACTGAATGAGTTGCACTTTGCCTCGATCGACGGCAAACAAGACGTATTGCTAATGCGGACATGCAGCAGCGCTACTTTTGCCAACGGAAACTTGCTTTTTTGGCGCGATGGGAATGTCGTTGCACAACGGTTTGACCAACGCACAGGGGTATTAAGCGGAGCCCCCGCGGCCATCGTCGAACATGCAAATTTCGAGCCACTCTTCAGCATCGCGGAATTTTCGGTGTCGGGAGAGGGCAAGCTGGTGTATATGGCGGGCGATGCGCCTACGGGCTCACAATTAGTCTGGTATGACCGGAACGGAAAAGTAACAGGCACGCTGGGTGAGAATGACCGCTACAAGAACGTGGCCATTTCGCGAGATGGGTTGCATGTTGTCGCGGACACGATCAGCGTAAAAGAGAGCAAGATCCGAATTCTGGATTCGCGGGGGACCAGGACACTGATGACACTCGGCAATAGCGATGGAGCGGGTCCGGCTTGGTCGCCTGACGGCAAGCAGATCTACTTCACGTCGACTGCCAATGGGCCGCAGGACATTTATGTGAGAGCAGCGGATGGGTCCGGGGAGGAGAAGCCGGTACTGAAGTTTCGCAGAGACCAGTTTGGAGCGTTGTTCCTCACCGTGTCGCCGGACGGAAAATCTCTCGCTTATGCGATCATCGACCGCGCCACTGGCGGGGACATTTACACTTTGGCGCTCGGCGGTGACAGCAAGCCACAACCATTCCTTCATTCGGTCGCCAATGAGACCGCCCCAGCCTTTTCTCCCGATGGGAGGTGGCTGGCGTACGAATCAGATGCTAGCGGCAGAAGGGAAGCTTACATAACACCTTTTCCCACCGGCGGAGCGCAGTACCAGGTTTCAACGAGTGGTGGGGAGAGGCCGGTTTGGAGGCACGACGGGAAAGAGATCTACTATCGAGAAGGTCTAAGAATAATGGCAGTGGAAGTAAATACGAAGGCGAGCCCAGTTGAATTCGGCAGCCCGAAGGCACTGTTCGAACTGGCCTCAGGCAATTTGAATGGCCGGTATTACGATGTGGCACCGGATGGACGATTCCTGGCGAACACATCCCCTCTGACACCGAAGGCACAAAGTTTTTCGTTGGTGGTCAATTGGCCGGGAAGGCTAAAGAAATGACGCTTACAGCGGGTAGCAAACTCGGACCGTGCGAGATGCTTGCCTAACTCCTGGTAAGTCGGCTGACCGGAGATGTGAAGTAATACTTTACTTGGACGGTTAGTGCGTTTACCAGGCACTGGCAGTTGGTGCACGCAATAATGGTCTATTTTGAAACCAGCTCAAGAAATTTCGTTTCGACCCAGATCTTTTCGCCTTGGCTCCCGGTCACCGACTGAATGCCGAGTTCGGCCATCCCAACCTCATTAAAACCCGCAATAACAAACTCACGGCCAATGCACTTCTCGAATGTTGATTTGGTTGGCAAATCAGGATAGTCCTCAAGCCCATCAGGAATACCGATCAAGCGAACTCTAGCGCCGATTTTCATTAAGCCGTTTTTCCCCAGCTGTTCTGATTCTAGCAGTCTGTTTGCGTCCATGAAGAGTCACGTAACTGGGACTTTTCCGGTAACCGCGTTTACCAGGACTTGAGAATTGCTTCCGGGTTGCCCGTCGTCCGACCAGAATCACTGATTAGACTCTGCCGAATCTCCCGTGAACGCAACGCCACTTCTGTTGATTAATCGCATTCTTGACCTTTGTGATGAGCCTCGAGGATGCCTCCGGCTGGGCGACTTGCTCCAAAGGCGTTTCGGTGTGGGCAAGTGCTTCCGGTGTAGAATTGCGACGAAATGACACTGTCCGCCGGAACTCGGTTGGGACCCTACGAGATTTTGGACGCAATTGGGGCGGGCGGAATGGGCGAGGTATATCGCGCGCGCGACACGCGTTTGGAGCGCGCCGTCGCAATCAAGATTCTCCCCGCGCAGTTTTCTTCCGATCCGGTTCGCAAACAGCGATTCGAGCGCGAAGCCAAAACCATCTCTGGCCTGAATCATCCGCACATTTGTGTGTTGTATGACGTCGGCAGCCAGGACGGCGTCGATTACCTGGTGATGGAGTGCGTAGAAGGCGAGACGCTGGCGAAACGGCTGGAGAAGGGTGCGCTACCGGTGGAGCAAGTGTTCAAGTACGGGATGCAAATTGCGGACGCACTGGACAAGGCGCATCGCAGCGGCGTGGTTCATCGAGATTTGAAGCCCGGCAACATCATGCTGACGCCGACCGGCGCAAAACTCCTGGACTTCGGCCTCGCCAAGCCAGCACGACCAATGTCAAGTTTGGCGACGTTGACGGCGGCTGCGCTGAAGCAATCACCCGCCACCGAACAAGGCACTATTGTGGGCACGTTCCCCTATATGTCGCCGGAGCAGATCGAAGGGAAGGAATTGGATGGGCGCAGCGACATATTTTCGTTGGGCGCAGTGCTGTACGAGGCTTTGACGGGCCAGCGGGCGTTTCCGGGGAAGAGTCAGCTAAGCGTTGCGTCCGCCATACTCGAAAAAGAACCGACCTCGATTAGCAGTATTAGACCAATGACGCCCCCTGCTTTGGACCATGCGATCCGCTGCTGCCTCGCCAAAGATCCCGAGGAGCGTTGGCAAACCGCCCGCGACCTCGCCCTCGAATTGAAATGGATTGCCGAGACAGGTTCGCAAACTGGGGCTGCCGTTTCTTCTCCAACCAAGCGGCCGATTTCCCAGCGAATCGCCTGGGGCTTTGCAGCAACTTGCCTCTTGTTAGCGATCGCTTTTGTCGCAACGTTGTGGCTTCGGCCGACCGTGAGCCTTCAGCCGATTAGAGCCTCCCTGCTTCCACCTCCCAATTCCTCCTTCCTTCCGTACAATTTCGCAGTTTCTCCTGACGGCCGCCAATTAGCCTTCGTAGCACTCGGCCCCGACGGAAAAACGACCCTGTGGGTGCGCGCCCTCTCGGGTTACAGCGCGCAGCAACTCAACGGCACGGAGGGAGCTATCTCTCCATTCTGGTCCCCCGATAGCCGGCAGATAGGCTTCTTTGCCGACAGGCGGCTAAAGACAGTCGATGTCGCCAGCAGCGCTGTTCAGGTTCTTTGCGATTCCTACTTTGGGTTCGGAGGTAGCTGGAATCGCGAGGGCACGATTCTTTTCGGGCCGACGCTTAGGGGACCGCTTCAGCGCGTCTCTGCCACCGGCGGCACGCCCAGTCCCGTTACAAAAATAATGCGCGAGGGCAGCATCCAGACAGACCGCTGGCCATCTTTCCTGCCCAACGGAAAACATTTCCTATACTTCTCGGATTGGAGAGGCTCCGACGACCCACAGGGAAACGGCATTTATGTGAGCTCTCTGGAAGCAAGTGAAAGCAAATTAATTTCCTCGGAACTGAAAGGCAATGCGGTCTTCGCTTCCCGCCATCTGTTGTACGTTCGTGGTCGCATTTTGATGGCGCAACCGTTCGACGCGGACCGTATTGAGGCCACAGGGGCTGCTGTACCGCTCACGGGGGAAGAATTGGAAGAGCGCACTTCTTTTTGGATTTTTGGATTCTCCGCGTCACAGAACGGGGTCCTCGTTTTTCAGTCCGCGGCGGATTCCGCATCACGGCTCGTCTGGTACGACCAAAACGGTAAGGAACTGGGGCAGCTCTCCCAGGTTGGTTACAAGGATCCCGACCTTTCCCCCGATGGGCGCTTTCTCGTTGTCTCGTCTGACGACGAGCACAATGGCAAACATTTCATCCGAGTATTCGATTTGAGACGTGGCACCAGCACTCGTTTGACCGACAGCGGCGACGAGCATTACCCTCTGTGGTCCCGCGATGGGAAGCGAATTGCTTACCGCTCCGGTGGCGTGACCAATGATAGCTATGAAGTCCCCGCTGATGGCTCTGGCCCTCCGAAGATCTTGTTGAAAGCTGATATGCACGCCGGACCCCAGGATTGGTCTCCAGACGGCCACTTGCTCTTCATGACCATCACGGAGCAGAACGCTTTTCCTTCCCTGGGGATTTATTCCCCAAGCGACCAAAAGGTTGAGCCATTCGTCGTTGATGGCGTCGAGGCCAAGCTTTCTCCGGACGGGAAATGGGTCGCGTACAATGGAGTAGGGAGTGGGATTCTCGTCGAACGATTTCCTGGACATGGCGGGCGCATCCAAGTTTCTGCCGGACCAAGCTCGCAGCCCCGCTGGAGCCATGACGGCAGGCAAATCTTCTTTGTTCAGCCCGACCGAAAGCTGACTGCGGTCAGTTTTGATCCAAATACAGGGACGGCAGGCCCGCCGCGCGTCCTTTTTCAGACACGCATCGCCGCCGAGCGCGGCGCAAACTGGCAATACACCGTCGCGCCGGACGGCCGCTTCCTCATTAACTCGCTTCCTGCAAACATAGCTTCTCCGCTCACGCTCATTACGGGATGGGACGTGTCCCTGCGCCAGCGCTAACCCGACCTTCATCGAACGTAGAGAGTTGGGCGAGTCGTCGGCTACTCGGAACTTATCGTTGGGCTACGGCGCTAAGTCCTGATAAGTCGCCTTACCGGAGATGTGAAGTAATACTTTACTTGGACGGTTACCGCGTTTACCAGGCGTGTGCCGATATACTTGAGAAATGGAACCGCCGAAATATATTCCAAGCGCCGCTCTCGATGCGTTCGAGCGACAGGACTACGAACTGATTTTGAAGCTAGGACACCAGGGTTCGGCTATACCTTAAGTGATCCAGACGATGCCGTGAAGGGAAGAGAAATGGCGGAATCGAAATCTCCAAGCCCTCTTGGGCGCGCCGCATTTTGGACAGCATACATCCTTGGCACTCTGGTCCTCCTATTCTCATTTCTCCTCGCGCAAGTGCCGCGCGGACGGAACACTGATTTCACCTTAGACTACATCTGCTGGTCGCTTGCGGGGAGCCTTTTGCTGGCTTCGCTAGTCGCCGCCAAGCATGCCTGGAACATCTGGAATCCACTCAAGTGGCATGGAGTGTCGAGCCCCGCACAATTGTTCATCGGCGCAGCTTGGGTTGAGTTGGCATTCTCAGTCTATGGAATCCTCAGCTTCGTAGCGACCCGCTGACTATCGGCTCGCTGATTAGATGACGGCGTCGGCTCCTTCGACCGAGCCGGTCATCGCCCCACACTTCGGTCAAATCCTGATAAGTCGCCTTACCGGACACTGGGACCAGGGCCGATTTCACTTCTTCGGTAACCGCTGCATGTGGATTACTTCCAGGTTGCAAGTGATCTGCTCGCAATTGGCAGCCAGCTCCAAGTGGAGCTTCCGACTTCCCACAACAGAGTTCTCGCCCGCTCTGCATCTTGCTGAAGGCTGACCTCTCCGGCGGCCCAGAAGGAACACGGTCCACTCAACGCGAAGAAGGACTGAACGGTTGTAGAACTTTTGCCATTTTCGAAATCAAAAACAAAACCTCGAGTAGAATCATTGGGGCGCCCAGTTTCGCTACCTCGTCCGGATGCTGCGCGCCTGTCAGAAGGTCGCCCGAGCGAAGCCTGACTATGCCCTCCACTGAAAAACTCGACACTCACCACAAAGCGCTCACCCTGAATCTTGATCCATCCATCTTCGGTTCCTTCGCCGAAATCGGGGCCGGACAGGAGGTCGCGCGCTGGTTCCTTGTGGTAGGAGGCGCGTCCGGCACGGTGGCCAAAACCATTTCCGCCTACGACAAGGAAGTCAGCGATGACATTTACGGCTCTGGATCGCGCTACGTATCCAGACAGCGACTCGAGGCGATGCTGGACCACGAATGGACCGAGCTTCTCACGCAATTAAGCAAAACCCGTGGGTCGCAAACTCGCTTCTTCTCCTTTGTTGATACCGTCTCCGCGCGTAACTTCTCCGGAACCAATGAAGCTCATGGCTGGATCGGTCTCCGGTTTCAGTTGCAGCCCGGCGGCACTGCAAACGATGTGCTGCTGCACATCAATATGCTCGATCCTTCAAGTGTCCTCCAGCAGGAAGCCATCGGTATTTTGGGTGTCAATCTCATCTACGCTGCGTTCTTCGAATTGCAAACCAAGGAATCCTTTCTGGAAAGCGTGGCACAAGACGTCATCAAGGAGAGAATCGAGATCGACTACGTGGATCTTCGCGGGCCAACGTTCGAGAGCTGGGATCGCAGCACCCTACTAGCCCACTTGGTGTCTGCGGGGCTCGCCGAAACAGTATTTTTTCCCTCGAGCGGCCCCACCGTTCCCCCTACCGAGGTTCTCTACAAGAAAGCCGTCGTGCTTGCGCCGGGATATTTTGGCCACATAGGTCCCGATCACGCGCAAGTACACGCACGATTGCTAGCTTCGGGTATTCAGGAACTTCAGAACGAGCTGGGCGAAACAAAGTCGTCGCCCGCCGGCTTTTTTTGCCTGACAGCTGCTTCATTCACGCCGAACGAACCGGCTCCGGAGATGCCCGACTTGCTTCGTCGCATCGATGCGCTTCTCGCCTCTGGCGGCGACGTGCTCCTCTTTCGCCAACGAGAGCTCTACAATATGACAGCTTTTGTGAATCGCTACACAAAAGCGCCCGTGCGCTTCGTCGTAGGTCTTTCTCTGATCATTCGAGCGTTTGAAGACCTTTATGGCAATCTCGAAGGTAGACTCCTGGAGGCCCTCGGACGTCTCTTCGCCCAGAACGTGCGTTTCTACGCTTATCCGATGCCTGCTGCGGATCTAAGGGACTGGCTGAAGAGTGTTTCCACCTCGGGTTGGGAATGGAGCGAGACGAATGGATGGGTTTCTGCCACTCACCTGCGGCGCGCGCCGCCTCTCGGATACCTGTTCGCCTATCTTCTCGCCAGCAATTTTATTGTCCCGATGCAAGTGCCCGCGGCCCTTCGAACCGACGCTTGACCGCCACCTATGATGCAAGTAGAAACGCCGTTCGCGCCCGGCACCTTCCGGGCGTATCGTCGGCTTACCGGAGATGTGAAGTAAAACTTCATTTGTCCGGTTAACGCGTAGGAACGGCAAAATACTGCCGCCGTGAGTGTAATCGCAATTTGACGCCAACCGCGGACACAGAGCGCGGCATTTAACGCGGGGCACACTCTTTCACGAGTCTGGCCGACTTATCCCCAAGTGCCTGCAGTTATCGGGGAGGCTAATCACTAGTCGCCGCATATAGCGACTTCATGGGGGCTAATTAGTGGGGTTCCTTTATCCTACTTTTGTCAACATATCTACCACCGCCAAACGAGCCCTGTTGAAATACGAGCATTTTGCTTTACCCAGTCTGACCCCACACGAAATGGCAACCAGTCAGCCTGCACAATCCGCACCGCGAAGTGTTGGTTCACTTTGACATCCAAGCCGCCGCCCACCGCCATGGAGAGACCCGTGGTAGCTCTGCCATCAGATAGGTACGCGACACCGACTAGGGTGTGCGCGAATGGGCTTACAGTCTGCGCCTTGCGGAGAGCAAAGACCGGCCCAAACATGAACGTGTGGAGATTTCCTTCAGATTTGTATGCCCCGCTGAAGTCACCCTTTACGCCGAACCAGCTATTCGCATACTCAGTGACCGAGATATTCCATCCGTTTGCATTAACATTGGGGTTTAAATGAGTGAACTGATAGCCTCCGAAGAATTCTGCCATCGGATAATCTTGGGCAGCCGCAGAAAAACTGAACAGGCCTAGCACCGCAGCCAGCAGAGCAAACTTTCGCATTGTCTTTCTCCTCGCTATTGCTGTGGACCAAACGGCGAACTCTCCAGCGGGTCGCGAAGCATGTGCTAGTTACCCAAGCACCTCATTTAAGTCTCCCCAGCACGAAGTTGCGCCTTCACAAGATGCGCTATCCGCAAATCCTACACCCATGGGTCTCGGCTTTGTTGGGCTGAGTCCCGATTAGTTTGAATGTATAGGTCGAAGGGGGAGCGCTTGGTGTAAAAAAGCTGAACTCAGCGGATGCTGATTCAGAGACACCAAGGAGGCTCAGCGCAGTGCAATTCTGCGCTTAGAGAAAATAATATTCCCAAGTTGGAGGCAAGCTAAGTGATTGGAAAGATTGGCTGAGAGACCTAGATTCGAACCAGGATAGCGCGATCTTGAATCCATGAAATGCTCCATCTCCACGCAAGTGATGCAGTGCAATGACCTGTCGTCCAAAAAAAACCGCGCGCACTGTCTCGCAGCACGCGCGGTCTCGTTGCCGTGTTTTTGGTTTTAGTTGATCGTCAGTGCCACTGTCGCCGAATGGCTCTCAGAGCCTGCGGTGCCAGTGGAGGTTCCAGTAATCGTCAAGGTCGCATTCATCGGCGGCTTGCTGCCCGATCCTGAACAACCCGCGAGTACGACGAGCATGAGCATGGCCGTCACCAGCCCAAGCCGCACGCGAAGCCGTTTGGTTCGCGGGAGCATAAAGAGCAGCATCAGCGCCAGAATCAGCGGCACGATCTGCCGGATCGAAATGGGCGGATTGGGGATCGACCGCGGAGGAATCATCATGGCCGTGGTCGTCACCGTTACTTGCGCGGTCTGCGCGGTTGTTCCGTCAGCCGCAGTGACCGGTGAAACCACCGCGCAGGTTGTTCCGGCCGGAGCGCCGGTGCAGGTAAGCGCCACAGCCTGGTTGAACCCTCCGAGGGGAGTCATCGTCGCATTGAACTTCAGCGGAGCCGCGGGCCCGACGGTCCCCGTCGTGGGCGCGGTAATGGTGAAGTCCCAACCGGTTCCCGTCAGCGGAACTGTGTGCGGGCTCCCGTTGGCGTTGTCGGTGATCGTTAGGGTTCCATTCCGCGCACCCACTGCGGTCGGTGCAAACGTCACGCTGATGGTGCATGTATTCACTCCTGGCCCGGCCGGCAATGTATTTGGGCTGATCGGGCACGCGCCCGCGCCGGTGCTCGTTTCGGCAAAATCGCCTGAGGCAGCGATCGACGTGATCGTCAACGGCCCCGCTCCGGTGTTCGTAAGCGTTACCGTCTTCGCGGCGCTGGTCGTCGTCAGCATCTGCCCGCCAAACGCCAGGCTCGTCGGTGCCAATCCAACGCCAGGCAAAGTGGCAGATCCGGTTCCTTTCAGGCTCACGTCGAACGCTTGAGAGCTGGATATCCCGCCATTCGTAATCGTCACCGTGATCACCATCGTGGCGGTCTCCGCCGCGGAGACCGAAGGAGTAAAGGTCACACTAACCATGCACGTAGCTCCGGCTGCGATGCTCCCCGCGCAAGTGTTGGATGGCGAAGCGAAATCGGCTTTATTAGTTCCGGTGAAGGTAACGGCGGTCCCAGGGAAAGGTATCGCGTCTGAGGTGTTGTTCGTAAGTGAAACGGTTTTCGCCCCACTCGTGACTGTAATCGGCTGAGTGCCGAAATCAAGACTGGTCGGCACGACTACAAAAGTCGGTATCAGCGTCAGCTTCGCGATGAACGCATCCGATATTCCGTTCAAGTTAGTTTGGAATGCTCCAGCGGGGAAAACAGGGAAACTGCTTGCGGTAGAAAAAGTCTGGCCTGTGATGTATGCATTAGGAGGGCTCGATGCGTCGAGCGCGATGGAGAATCCCTGTTCCTGAGTTGCTGCGCTTCCGCCAAAGTATGTCGAATATACCAAGTCTGCCGCACCGCTTCCGCCGGGATTAATCTTGGTCACGAACCCGACCCCCGGGCCCGCGGGCAGCACAGGTTCAAGGGCCCCCGACGTCACAGGGAAATTCATTGAGGCAGTTGAACCCACTAGATATGCGTTGCCCGTGCCATCCGCACGTATGGCGTTCCCGGTGTCGCCGTTCGTGCCTCCCAGAAACGTCGAATACTGCAAGGAAGCAGCGCCGGCTTTTCCTGTATCCAATAGGCTGACGAAAGCAACGCCCTTGGCATTTCCTGTTGTCTGGAAGGCTCCCGTGGTGGTTGGGAACAACAAGGAGTGAGTTCCCCCTGTTGCATAGGCAACATTACTTGGGCCCAATGCGATCCCAACCCCGAAATCGGAGGCTTCGCCGCCAAGATAAGTCGAATAGACCATCGAGGCGTTACCACTTTTCGTGGTATCGATTCTAGTTACGAATGCGGTTCCCGAGACATTGCCAGTGGGAGAAGTAGTTTGGAGTCCACTCGCGGTCGTTGGAAAGTCGGTCGAAGAAGTGGCGCCCATTATATAGGCATTGCCCGACGAATCCACCGCCACCCCAAATCCTGCATCCGCGAATCCCAATGCCCCCGCATTCGCACCCGTCCCACCCAGGTACGTGGAATAGATCAGGGAAGCGTTTCCAGACTTAGTCGTGTCGATGCGAGTCAGGAATGCGTTGCCATCTATTGCGTCGTTCGGGGTTGCCTGAAACGCGTTCATCACCGGAAAGTCAGTGAGCGCGAATACGGGTCCCGCGTTCGGCGGTGAGAACGTAATTCCAGTCACATATGCATTTCCGTTCGCATCCGCGGCAACGGCATTGCCAAAATCTGCGAGGGCAGCTGTTCCACCCGTTCCACCGATGTAAGACGAATAGACAAGTGAATTTGGGCCGTTAATCGATGGGTCTATTTTCGAGATAAAGCTTGTCCCCACATTGAGGTTGGTGGAATTCGGGCTCTGTTTCAGAGCATTCGACGTAGTTGGGAAGTCGCTCGAAAACGTCAGCCCTGTTATATAAATCTTCCCGGCTGGATCCAGAGCTAGGGCGACTCCTAACTCGCCGGTGCTCCCCGCCAAATACGTTGAATAGAGTTCCGCAGTGCCTGTGGGATTCATCTCCGTGACAAACGCTTCCCCGTTGACTGCACCACTTGCTGGTGGGCCGGGATCAAATCCACTGCTGGTCGTTGGAAAATCATTCGAAAATGTGGTGCCCGCTACATATGCATTACCGGTCGAGTCCACTGCAATTCCCAGCCCCGGAGCGTCGCCGTCGCTCCCTGAGCCGCCAAGATATGTCGAGTAGTTCAGTACCGGATCAAGGATGAGCGGTTCGTTTCGGTCATAGAATGGCACGGCAAAAGTGACCCGATGGTTTTTAGCAAGCGTGTAGCCTCCCGCGATCTCGTGCCGCCTCCCTTTCACGATTTGATATACCAACGGCTTCTGCAGCAGTACCTCTCCACCGGGCACTTTCAAAACCACGTCACCGCGCGCATTGATACGAAGCCCACGAGCACCCTGTAGATTGAGATGGATTGCCCGCGGGTCGGCACCAGGTGCAACAACGAAGTCATATTCCAGTTCACGTTGATTTCCGTAAAAGACCAGGTCCACTCCCGGATAAATGTCGGTGTACTTGATGCGACCATACGAAGGTACGTCGGTATGCCACTTTGTGCGATCGTTGCCGACGAAGTAGTTCGTTTTTTTCAGCAACTTGTCCGTTGCGCTAACTTGGGCGTTTGGATTCGCCCCTTCGAAGCGCATGCGTACGGCTGTTCTCGCTCGGGCGCGAGAGGCGTCGCGAAGAGCCCTCATCGTCTTGAACCGGTTACGTGGCGACAAATCGTGTGGGAGAGGGGTACGTAGGGCGAGGACCGCTTCCTGCGGCGCCAAAAAGAGTTCGTATCCCGCCCCGTGGGAAATGAAGCGAACCTCTTGAGCCGTTTGCCCCACGTTTTGTTCAAAGCTCAAAGGCAATTTGCCATATGCTTCGATCCATCGTGGATCCCGATTTGCGGCAGAAAGCTTTGCCATTTCACTTACCTTAGAATGGGAGTGCACCTCGCCGGCTTCTCGCGTGCGTCTTGCTGAAATCCGGTATGCGCCCAGGATCGTCAGGACGGAAATAAGTACGGTCACGCCCGCAATCTTCAAAACTTTTGCCCCAGCAACCCGCGTCTTCATGGTGACAATCCTCCTCAATCTTCGAATCGCACTTTATCCTAAGACCTGCGCCAATCTGGAACTTGCCGATCCGTTCTTCCGCACTCCGCTGCTTCCCAGCCGGGACATGGCAGGAATCTTCGGTCAAAAAAGGATGCGGGGTTTGTTCGGGAAAGTGAGAGCATTCCACAAGCGACTAACATAGTGCCCCAAATCGGGAAGAACCCGTTCTAAAGCGGGAACCGCCAGTATCCTACCAGATTATCAGCAGGCCGCTAGAGGGGAATTACTTTACGGCGTCTGCTAGTTGAGTGATCAGCAGATTTTGGTATATCCAAAGAATCCAAGTCTTCGCGGATGACCGTACACAGTCTATCGAGCCGGGCTGGATCCTCATGCGCATACACTCGCCGGATCGGAACGTTTGTCACCAGCCATCCGAGAACCGCGAACTCCCTCGCACGCAACTCGCGGTCCAGTATCTTATTTGCGTAAGTGTCGGCTACCAGCGCAAGCAGTGCATTTTGTGGTCGCACAGTCTCCACATAAGGTGCCGGATCAGCACGGCGCTCACCCAGAACATAAATCGCGCACAGCGGCAGGCATCGGCTCTCAAAGCGTGTCCCCTGATTTCCAAGGTCCATGCGCCGCTTATCCCAGTCCGGGATCAATCGTGGAAGCGCTTCCGGCGAGTCATAAAGCATTTTCACAGATTCGGGCCACAGACAAAGATGAGGATATGCGGGCACCACGTGAAGAGTGCCTTCCCGTTCCTCAAGTGCAACAATGTCATCTGAGATTACCCCGTACCCTTGCCGGGCGAAGGCCGCCGCAGTCGTGGACTTTCCCATCCCTGTCTGTCCGACAAAGGCCACACTCCGATCTCCAAAGGCTACCGCGCTTGCGTGTAAGCAAGTCACTCCTCGCAAACGCAGCATAAGGCCTAAAATCGGTCCCAAAAGATAAGAAGTTGCGTTCTCGATGGAGCTCTCAGGGGGCCAAGTCGCCCAAATATTTTCTCGTTTAGCATCCAGCCAGAACTGCGTCCCATCTTCATGCGCGATCCGTATGAAGGAACCTTCTTGAACTTTAAAGATTTGCAGTGCCGGCTTGCCCTCTGCATTTGTGTCGGCGCTGACGTACGTCAATTCCTCAGAACGGATGGAGCTCTCCTCTTCGCTATATGGTCGGAGCCCAAAATGCAGCTCAATCTGGCAGGTAGCATTCGAAGGACCATCTGAGTCCACTCCTGGCAAGGGTAAATTGGAGCGGAAACGCAGACCGAACAAGAAGTAGTTTGTTCTCAATTCAGCGTGGGCGATAGATTCGGGGTTCACTTACGGGAGAACTCAACAGGATCAGCTGGTTAGTAGAGAAATCTTTCTGATTTTAGTTTTCGCCATGCCGGCCTCTGGAGATATTCTGAATCGGGCGTGATGACACACTACGTATGGTTGCTAAGTTGCGCTCAGACATGTGTCCTGTTCGCTCTGGCACTTCTTCCACCATCCGCTTTACCATTCCGGCCAGCTCTCTGTGTTAATTCTCGCACCGTTCCGTAAACGGTCAGCGTGGGCTTCGAATATGGCTTCTTCTCTTCCCGTTTGACGGCCTTACCCATTCCCAGCCTCCGCATGCATTCTATACCGAACTCCCCGCGCCGATTGCAACCAAATGTTGAGGCAATGGGGTCGCATCTTAGTACTTATTTGTTCCGCGTTCATCTTACCACGCGTCAGCGACAACTCGGACCGATCGATATATCTATCCAAATCTTTGCTCCAATGCATCTGTTCTAGTCGCTTGGCGCCACTGCGTTGGAGTTGTGCCGCAAGGGGATCGCTTTGCACGGGCGTCTTCGGCCGCATCCGCACCGTTTCCGGTATCCGTCCGGCCATCGCTTCACGCAGCAGCATCTTTTGGAAGAACCAGGGGAACGGCGGAAGCGCGAGCAAGTAGTTCACGATCCTAAGATCGAGAAAGGGATACCGAGTTTCCAGAGGGAAATGCGTTGCTCCCGCGTTTTCGCTTTCAAACATGTGTGTCCACTGAGGCAGGGAAAGAGAGGCGTGGGCCTTTGTATGAATTGGATGCTCAAGCGGTATATTTGGATGCGCGCACCATTCCTTCCACCGCTCTTCGAGTTTCATTCGCTTGGCGAAGTCTGCAGCCAGCCATTCCGGAAACACCGGCATGTCCGGCTCCTTGCCAAACAATCTCAGGAACCGTGCTCGAATGCCGCGCCAGGGGAAGGGTCTAATCCAAGCATAATTCGCTACCTCCGTTAAGAGGCGTCGCCACTCTCCTCTTCGCCGCAGGTCATTCACATACGGCCACATCTGAAAGTCCATGAGATTGTCAGCCCCTTCCCCAGACAATAGAACACGGCAATCGGGGGAAATACTCCGGCAGGATTCAAAAAATCCCGCACTTAAAGGATTGTCGAGTGGTTCAGGCAAACTCGACTCCGGCTCGTCCCAGCCCTGAAAAAGCTCTACCTCATCCAGGGCCTGAAATTTGATCGGAATCCCGAGGAATTTCCCAACCTCCCGTGCATGGTGGCCTTCTTCGTCCGGAATCAACGCTTCGTACACCGATGTATATCCTATGATTTTTCTCGGTTGACCATTCGGCCCCGAAACCTCCTTCGCCACAGCCGCCACCGCGGACGAGTCCAATCCACCGCTCAGCAGAATCCCTACCCGGCCCGTGCGCAGACGGTCCACCACCGCCTCTTGAAGCAGTGTCTTAAAATGTTCGACGTAATCGTCAGCACGGTTATACCGGATTCGCCCGTTCGTAGGCGGCGACCAGTACTGCCTGATCTTCAATCCGTTCGAACAAAAAGTCAGGCAATGAGCCGGCGGCAGCCGCTGAACCTCACGAAAGCTCGTTGTCGCATTATCATAATTCAATCCAAATAGAAGAAAATCGCCGATGGCCGCGTCGTTCAGTTCCTCGGAAACTTCCGGGTGCATTCGAATGCAATTCAGCGTATTGCTGAACAGAAAGGATTTCCCGAGCTGCGCGTAATAGAACGGTTTGATACCGAAATGATCGCGGGCACAAAAAAGCGTCTTCGTCCGCGCATCCCAAATCCCAAACGAGAAATCCCCTCGTAGATGTTCGATGCATGCCGTGCCCCAAAGGGAATAAGCATGGAGAATCAACGTTGAGTCCGGGACCGACCGGTCAATTTTTCGTCCGGTTCGTTCCATCCCGGCGATTAATTCTTTCCGTCCATCAAGTCGCGCGTCTGCCGTGATCCAAAGCCGACCCTCCAGACTCGCGGGCTGTTCCTCCCCGGCCGATTCGTAAGTCGTCCGCAGCATTGCGTGCCCCAGTCCAATCGAGCCATCGCACCATATGGCGTGCGCGTCAGGGCCGCGGTAGGCAAGAGAGTCCACAAGGTTCTGCAGCAGCGCCCGCTCGACCCTTGCACCATCACGATGGAAAATGCCGACAATGCCACTCAATCCGTTTGCCCCTCTCAGGGAGTGTTTCGTTGTTCGGCTGGCGAAAAGGAATTGCCGCGATCCGCATCTTCATGCGGCACAGCTCCACCCGGCTCGCTCTAGGCATGCCTCTCGAAGAAGAGTATCCCGCCAGGAGAGAACCACATTTCTTATCCTTGCAGGCTGGGGCTTCATTCTACTGACACCCGCTGCCACCCGCAACAAAGCGTTTTTGCGCAGGAGGGTTCCGCTGGCAACACTTGGAATGAGAATCGCTTCTCACTCTATAGGCCCGCAAGGCCTGCGCCGCGCTCGACATTTGTGTTGCAACTCCGGAATCGGCTAGGCAGAGTACCGTGGAATGATTCTGCGTCTCTCCAACTCCGCGCAACGTGGAACACTCGTCCTCGTCGCCTTCCTGGCCGCACTGCTTCTCTCCTACTCCAGTATCCGCAATGCCCGCGCCCAATACTTTGCCGGCTTGCAAACTCGAGATGGATTCGAACGCGCCACGCAACTCGAGCCAGGCGATGCGCGCAACTGGTATCTCCTTGCGCGCTACTGGCAATTTAATCTTGAGGATTCGGACCCGCAACGAGCCATCCACGCTTACAAGAATGCCGTCTCCCTCGATCCCCATTCTGCTGAGTACTGGCTCGGTCTCGGCTCTGCCTTTGAATCAGTTGGCGATATCGCGGCGGCGCGTGATGCATTTGTCCAGGCTGAGAAAGCCTACCCGCTCTCCGCGGAAGTTACCTGGCAATATGGAAACTTTCTATTGCGACAGGGCGAGCTCCAAACCGCGTTCGCTCACATGCGCCGTGCCGTCCAGGCCGATCCCAAACGAGGCGCCGAGGCTTTTTCCCGTTCGCTCCGTGCGGAGCCCGATGTCGATCAGATTCTGGATCGCGTCCTCCCTCCGATTCGCGATGTGAATGTCGATGTGATCTGGGACCAAATTGTCGATGGCCACCCGGAAAACGCTCTCAGAGTCTGGGACCGTCTCGCCGCCACTCATCCCAGCCTGCCGCTTCAGGATATTTTCCCCCTCATGAGCGCCCTGCTCGCAAAAAACCAAATTGCGGAAGCTCGCCGTGTCTGGGATCAGGCGGTCGTCTTCGCGGGCATGGCCGATCTCCAAAGCCCTCCTGGCTCTGTCCTCTGGGACGGTGGTTTCGAATCTGGAATTAGCGGAGGAGGGTTTTCCTGGTTTTTCTCCGAGCATTCTGGCGGCGTGCAGATCAGCATGGATTCTAGCGAGAAACATTCCGGAAAACATTCTCTGCGCCTCTCCTTTGACGGAAAGTCGAACGTCAATTTCCTGGATGCCTGCCACTACGTTCCCGTGCAACCCTCGACTCCTTACCGATTCTCCTCCTGGGTGCAAGCGAAAAATCTTTCCTCGGACCAGGGAATCCGTTTTCAATTGCGATCCCTTGGACTTCAAGATAACTCCGTCGTAACGACGCCTGACGTTCGTGGTACCCAGCCTTGGACGCGCGTCGAGATTCCCTGGGTATCAGGGAACGACGTTCAGGAAATGCAAGTCTGTTTGACCCGTTTCCCGAGTGATCAAGACGAGAATCGCATTCAAGGCACGGCGTGGGTAGACGACGTTGCGCTGATACCGGTCTCCGGGGAGCACTCGAACCCATGAAGTTTCGGGTGGGTATTTGCGCACTCGTGGTCTTCGGCGTGGCTGCTCACGGCGGTGTCGAGGGCTGGGCGAGGGCCGTTTTTGAAACCGGTGCGGGCTTGCTCTTCCTTATTTGGGCTTTATGGATCTTTTTCCACCACGAAGCGCAGCCTGTACTTTCCCCCCTCCTCCCACCCCTCGCGGCGCTCTTGCTGGTCGTTTTTGGGCAATGGTTTTTTCACGGCACCGCTTCGCCCTACCAAACGTGGATCGAGCTCTTGCTACTTTTCGCAGACCTACTCGTTCTTTTTCTTGCCGTTCAAGCTTTCCGCACTCTGGAAGACTGGCGCGGCTTCGTTTGGTTTGGAATGGTTTTTTGCTTCCTTGTCAGTGTCTTCGGCATCCTCCAGCACCTCACCTTCAACGGCAAGCTCTACTGGTTTCGCGAGATGCACTACGGGGGCATCCCTTTCGGGCCGTATGCCAACCGCAATCATTTCGCCGCCTTCGTCGAACTGCTGCTTCCGCTCTCGCTCGTTCCCTTGGTGCTTGGAAAGGTCCGGCGTGAGCGCTGGCCGGTCATCGGGTTCTTTGTCGTATTGCCCATTGGCGCGCTCTTCCTCTCGGCTTCTCGTGGCGGAATCTTAAGTCTTGCCATCGAACTGGGCCTGCTCGCTTTGGTCATGATTCGGCGTGGCACTATGGGCAAACAGTTGCTTTCTGCCGGGGCCATATTGCTGTTGGCCCTGCTGTTGGTGTCCTGGCTCGGCGTAAGGCAAATTCTCCAGCGTTTCTCCTCGATGCAATCTCTGGAGATGACTGAGGGAAAGCGCGCCTCAATGCGCCGTGATACCTGGCGGATCTTTCTCGATCATCCTTTGACCGGGACCGGGCTCGGGACTCTCCAAACCGTTTTTCCACCTTACGAAACGCTTTACGACGGCAAAATTGTTAATCATACGCACAACGATTACCTGGAAGCCCTCGCGGAGACCGGTCTGGCAGGCGGTATTTGCTGCATCTGGTTTATCGGCGTCCTGTTCTCCGAGTCGCTGAAGCGTTTCCGCAAGCTCAACAGCTCCTTCGCCGGCGCCCTGCAACTCTCGGGATTCCTTGCCTGCGCGGGCTTCCTGTTCCACAGCCTCGTGGATTTCAACCTGCACATCCCCGCAAATGCTCTGCTATTTTTTCTAATGGCCCACCTTGCCACCGCGGATGTACAGCAATCGGTCGCTCCGTCATCCCACTCCGGGCGGCGTCATCGCGGTTCTCGAAATCCCTGACCGTCTCGGGCCTGATCCCTGTATAATCTAGCCGGGGGTCATCTATTCTCATGCAGCCAGTCAAACTGGGTGCGGTAGTGTCGTGTCTCTTCACGACTTTCCTGTTAGGGATAACGGTTTTCTCGCCCTCCGCCCGCTCGCAGACCACCCTTGAAACGCCGCAACAAACGAACGATCGCATCCGCGCGCTCTCCGCCACCGTGCACATGCACATGTCTCCCCATGACTACATCATCGGCAACGGCGACGTGATCGTCATCGAGGTCTTTGATGTAAAAGAACTTAGCCGCGAGGTACGAGTCAGCCAGACCGGCTCGATTGGCATCCCGCTGGTTCCCGTCCGTCTACATGTCTCCGGCTTGACCGAAGTGCAGGCCGAACAGAAGATCGCTGAAGTTTTGGAATCCAACGGACTTGTCTCTCACCCGGAAGTGAGCGTCAGCGTCAAAGAGAGGAAGAGCAAACCCATTACGGTTGTGGGCGCCGTATCTCACGCCATGGTGTACCAGGCGGACCACCCGGTCACCTTGTTGGAAGTCCTCGCCGAAGCCGGTGGGATTGCCAACGATGCAGGGGACACGGTCATCGTTGCCCGCCCAGCGCCAGAGCCTTCAGCTGATCCTTCGGAACCTCCGGCAATCGGTCCGGAAGATCCCGATGCGGCAACGGTATCAAAGGATTCGACCCAGACTAGCGGTTTGCCGGACTCAGCATCCGGCTCTGCCTCGGCCTCCACCGACTCTCAAACATCTAAGACTGTCTTCCCCGCGCCTTCCACGGCTTCGCCGAGTGCTGCGCCTGATGCTCCTGCGCCCACTGATCCGTTCCCCAAGAGCAACACGATTACCATCAACCTCAATCAACTTGTGGAATCCGGGGATGCGACCAACAACATCCTTCTACAGTCCGGAGATATCGTCACCGTCCCGCACGCCGGCATTGTTTACATTCTCGGAGCAGTCTCCAGGCCCGGTGGGTTCGTCCTGGCAAATGATCGCTCCCAGATGACCACGCTAAAAATCCTTGCTCTCTCCGGTGGTTTGAATGCAACGGCAAAAAAGGATCACGCTTTCATCATCCGCAGGGACAATCAGGGTCAGCAGCACCAGGTCCCCGTAGATCTTAAGAAAGTGATGGACTTTACCACCGAAGATGTTCAGCTCCAGCCCAGTGACATCTTGTACGTGCCAAACAGCACTGCCAAGCAAGTCCTCAAAAGGGCCGCGGAACTCGCAGTCGTTATCGGCACTTCGGTGGCCCTGTATCGGATCTATTAATAGAAAAATGGCCGACGAAAACAAACTCGTACCGCGTGAAAATGGTTCGAATGGTATTGTCGAACTCGTTTCTCCCCAATCTCGCTTGCCGGCCTGGGAGTTATCTCCTCGAGAGCCACACCTCTATGATTACTTGCTCATCCTTCGCAAGCATCAGTGGCTGATTGTTTCTTTCCTCCTTGCTGTCGTAACCATCGTGGCCATCGTCACCTTCCGCATGCAACCCGTTTACGTCGCTACCGCCCGCATTGAAATGGACCGGGAGAACGCTAATATCCTTCCCTTCCAGGGTGCTGATTCCTACGATTACACGATGGACGTTGAGAATTACATCGAGACGCAATCCAAGATTCTAACCAGCGAAACCCTTGCACTGCAGACCATTCGCAATCTTCGCTCTGCGGCGCCTCAGGAATTCTCCTCTCCCGAAGGACCTTCGGAAGCTATCGCCATCGGGAGTCTGGCCAACCAGAAGCGCCCCCCGGAGCTTGCTGGTTTCCTGGGAAGTCTCAGCGTCAGGCGCGTTCCCACTAGTCGCCTTATGGATGTCAGTTTCGAATCCACTGACCCGCAGCTCGCCGCCAAGATCGTTAACGCTCACATCGCCACTTATATCCAGGAGAACTTCCAAAGCCGCTACGATGCCACAACTCGCGCTACTGGCTGGCTTTCCGATCAGCTCGATGAGCTCAAAATTAAGGTTCAAAAAGCGGAAGAGGCCCGCATCGCTTACGAACGGCAGAATCAGATTTGGACGCTCGATGACAAGCAAAACATCACCACGCAGCGGCTCGCTGACATCAACAAGGAATTGACTGACGCACAGAGCGAGCGCATGAAAAAGGAGTCGCTCTTCCAGTTCGCCAAATCCGGGAATCTCGATGCTGTTCCCCAAGTTCAAAATAACAGCGCGCTTATGGATTTATTGAGGAAGCAGACGGAGGCCTCGTCCCAGTACACCGATGCGCTGAACCAGTACGGCCCTAATTTCCCTAAGGTACAGCGTCTCCAGATGCAACTCAAGCAAGTCGATGATTCCATCGAAAAAGAAAAAAAGAAAATTGTGGATATCCTGGAAAGCGACTATCGCGAGGCCCGCCAGCGCGAAACCATGCTCACAGAGGCCTTGGACGCGCAAAAGGCCGAAGCCAATCAGATGGCTGAAAAGTTTGTAGAATACAACATTCTTAAACGTGAGGCTGAGGCTACTAAGACTCTCTACGACGGTTTGATGACCAAGTTGAAAGAAACGGCCATCTCTCAGGGCCTCCGCTCCTCCAATATTCGCGTTGTCGATCCCGCCATGATTCCTTCCTTCCCCGCGCGTCCCGCGAAGGCGCGCAACATTTCGCTCGCTTTTCTAGTCGGACTCGTCGGCGGCATCGGCTTGGCGCTCCTCCGTGAATACTTGGACAATACTGTCAAAACTCCCGACGACATCGAGACGCTCGCGCGGCTGCCTTCCCTAGCGGTTGTGCCGCAGTTCGCCGGTTCCAACGGGACCGCCAAGAAGCAGCGCCTTATTAATGCGACCAACGGCCACGAAAAGCGCATCGAGCTTGTCGCGCAGCATCTTCCCAAGTCGCAGATGTCGGAGGCTTTTCGCGCCCTGCGGACTTCCATCCTCCTTTCTCAGGCCGATCATCCTCCGCAGGTGATTTTGGTCACCAGTGCCTTGCCGCGAGAAGGTAAGACGACCGCTGCTGCGAATCTCGCCGTTACACTCGCACAGCTGGGCGATCGTACCGTTCTCGTGGATGCCGACCTTCGGAAGCCCGGTGTTGGCCGTCTGCTCAATCTTGGCAGCGGCAAGTTCGCGGGTCTGAGTTCGTACCTCGCAGGCGTTTCAAGTCTCGATCTGGTTACCGTTCAGCACCCCGCTATTCCCAATCTCGCGGCGATTCCCACCGGTCCCCTGCCCCCCAATCCTGCGGATTTGCTGTCTTCCCACAAGTTCGCCGAAGCCATTGCGGAGCTTCGCACGAAATACAAATTTATCGTTATCGATTCCCCGCCGGTTATGGCCGCCACCGACGCCGTGATTCTCTCCGTCCAGACCGATGGCGTCCTGCTCGTCGTCCGCAGCGGTGAAACGCCGAAGGAAGCGTTTACCCGAACACGCGACTTGCTCAATAGCGTAAAGTGCCACATCCTCGGCGTGGTTTTGAATGCCGTCGACTCCAGCTCGCCGGACTACTACTATTCTTACCGGTATTACCCATATTCATATGGCTATGGTCCGCAGGAAACAAGCGAGGCGTCACATGACGAAGATTCTGATTCCGCCGCCCAACTCGTTTCTAGCGATCATGACGACGACTCCCAGGCCCTTTAAGGAGGCCCCTTGCGTTATCTAATCACCGGCGGCGCCGGCTTCATCGGCTCTCACCTGACCGAAAGGCTTCTCGATCGCGGCGATCACGTTGTGCTGCTGGATAATCTTTCCACCGGAAGTATGGAAAACATCCGCCACCTGAAGTCCTCCGAACGCATGGAATATCACCTCGACAACATCGAGAACCGCCAGTTGGTTGCCGAACTTGTTGACGATGCCGATGTCGTCGTGCATCTCGCTGCCGCCGTCGGCGTCAAACTGATCGTCGAGAGTCCCGTTAAGACCATTGAAACCAATGTCAACGGCACGCAGATGATCCTCGAAGCCGCGTGCAAGAAAAAGAAACTTGTCCTCACCGCATCCACTTCCGAGGTCTACGGCAAGAACACTAATGTTCCGTTTACCGAAGACGCCGATCTCGTCCTTGGTCCGACAACCAAAGGCCGTTGGAGCTATGCCGCCTCCAAAGCCCTCGATGAGTTCTTGGCGCTTTCCTACTGGAAAGAAAAAAAGCTTCCCGTCATCGTCGTCCGTCTGTTCAATACTGTCGGCCCGCGCCAAACCGGCCGCTACGGCATGGTCCTTCCCAATTTTGTCAAGTCCGCGCTGGACAACTCCACCATCAGTATCTACGGCAGCGGCAAACAGTCCCGCTGCTTCTGCGATGTGCGCGATACTGTTGAAGGCCTCGTTCGCCTCATGGACACAGAGCGCTCCATCGGCGAGGTCATCAACGTTGGCAACACCGAGGAAATCTCTATCGAGGGACTCGCGCAGAGGGTTAAGGAGCGCACCGGCAGCTCTTCTCCCATCGAGTACGTTCCATACGACAAAGCTTACGAACCCGGCTTCGAAGACATGATGCGTCGCGTGCCTTCTGTCGAAAAACTCCAGGCCCTCACCGGCTTCCGCCCCAGAACGTCGCTCAATGAAATCATCGACCGCGTCGCCCTGTTTTTCCAGATGAAAGCCGGCGGGTTGGAGATTCCCAAAGCAGCCGCCAGCAGCGCTGACTAAGTCCCGGCCTGCCATTGGCTTCCAAAACTCCCCAAACTCAGTCCCTCTAGGCTCAGTTTGGTGCCAACCCCATTCCAAGAGGGCGGCGGCCGCCTCGAACTTCCCTTGTCCTCCTGCTGAGCGTCCGTTCCCCGAAATTTCATCAAACTTTTAACCAGGTTCTTCGTCTCTATGTCTAGCAGCCCACGGGGGTCCTGGTGAGTACAACGAACATACCCGACGCGCGCCCCAGGAAGGTCAACGGCTGGCTGGATTCCGCGCTTCGCGATTTGCAGTATTCCTTCCGCACCCTCGCTCGAACCCCTGGCTTCACTGCCATCGCCATACTGACCCTGGCCTTGGGCATCGGGGCCAACACCGCTATCTTCACCCTCCTCGATCAGGTCCTGCTGCGCCTCCTTCCCGTAAAGAACCCCCAGCAGCTTGTGCTCCTCACCATGCGCGGCCGTCACTACGGCAACAATTGGGGCGGTAATGCCATCTCTCATCCGATGTACCGGGATTTTCAGGCTCACAACGAAGTCTTCTCGGAAATGTTTTGCCGCTTTCCCATCGCCGTCAGTCTTTCCTTCAATGGCCAATCAGAGCGCGTCGCAGTCGAACTTGTTTCCGGGACGTACTTTTCCACCCTCGGCGTTGGCCCCGCCCGTGGAAGACTGTTTACGCCGGAGGACGACCGCGTCCCCGGTGGACATCCGCTTCTGGTTCTGAGTTACGACTTTTGGAAAACAAGGTTTGCCGCGGATCCGGGCATCGTGGGCAGGGAATTGACCATCAACAATTACAAAATGACCGTCATCGGCATCGCGCAGCAGGGTTTTGACGGCGTGGAGCTTGGTCAATCCCCCAAAATGTTTATCCCCATCATGATGCAACCGCAAATTATTATTGGTAACCCTAACGACATGCTGAAGGATCGCCGCACTCGTTGGGTGAATGCATTCGGGCGTTTAAAGCCAGGCGTCTCGCAGCAGCAAGCCAAAGCCGCTCTCCAACCTCTTATGCACTCCATGCTCGAACAGGAAGTGCAGGAAGTGGCCTTCGACCACGCGTCCACCTATGATCGCCAGGAATTCTTGAAATCCTGGATCGATGTCTTGCCTGGCTCCCAAGGCCGCTCTTACACACGCAGTTCGCTCTCGACTCCTCTCTGGGTCTTGATGGCCACCACGGGTGCCGTGCTCCTGATCGCTTGTGCCAATCTCGCGAACCTCCTGCTAGTGCGCGGCAGTGCGCGCACCAAGGAAATTGCCATTCGTCTGGCCATCGGCGCGACTCGCTGGCAGATTATTCGGCAGCTCCTCATCGAAAGCGTCACTTTGTCCTTCCTGGGGGGAATTGCGGGTCTTGCCCTGGCCTTCTGGGCGGACAAGGCGCTCATGGGCGTCTACCTCCCTTCGGATTCCGGCGGTCTCAATATCTCCAGCGCGCCCGATCTTCGCATTCTTCTTTTCACTTTTGCCGTTACCATTTTCACCGGCATCATTTTTGGGCTGGTCCCCGCCATGCAGACGACCAAGCCCAATATCGCCGGAACACTAAAAGATCAGGCCGGCGCAGTCGTGGGCGGCGGCCACAACGGCCTCCGGAAAGGCCTCGTCGTCGCCCAAGTAACTCTTTCCCTCCTGCTACTTGTCGGTGCGGGACTCTTTGTCCGCAGCCTTGCCAATCTTCGCAACCTAGGTCCTGGCTTTTCCGCGGATCGATTGGTCGGCTTCAACATCGACCCGTCTCTCAATGGCTACACGCCGGAGCGCTTGAAAGTGTTCTATCCGCAATTATCAGAAGCTCTCAGCTCGATTCCCGGAGTCCAATCTGTTGGCTTGGCTTCGGTGCGGATTCTGGAGGACAACGAATGGGACAGTAGCATGAGTGTGGAAGGGTTCACTCCTGCGAAGCCCGATGAAAGCGCCGAACCTTTCATGAACTCCATCGGCCCAAATTATTTCGCCACCATGGGTGTCCCTATCGTCGCCGGACGCGACTTCACCCGGAACGACAATCGCGACGTCAAACATGGTCCTCAAGAGTGGAACTGGTCGCCCACCACCATCATGATCAACGAAAAGTTTGCGAAAAAATATTTCGCTGGGCGAAATCCCATCGGCCTTCACCTAGGCTTCGGGACGGATCCGGGAACTCCCACCGATATGGAAGTCATCGGCGTCGTCAAGGATTTCAAATACACCAATCTGCGCGACGAAATCCCCGAGCAAGCTTATGTTCCATATCTGTCGGATCGTCACCCCGGCGGCATGACCGTCTACGTCCGAACCGCCATGGACCCCACTCAATTGATCCCCACTCTGCGCGCCAAAGTTCGCGACCTCGATCCCAATCTCCCCGTCTACTCCATGCGTACCACCGAAGTACAGATCAATAACTCGCTTTCCACCGAGCGCATGATCGCCAGTCTCTCTGCCGTCTTTGGATTATTGGCCACACTTCTGGCCGTTATCGGCCTTTACGGCGTCATGGCCTACACTGTGGCGCAGCGCACCCGTGAAGTCGGCATTCGAATGGCTCTTGGCGCTGCTCGCGGCAATGTAATCTGGATGGTCATGCGCGAGGTCCTATTCCTCGTCGCCATCGGCGTTGCCGCCGGCGTCATTGCCGCCCTTGCGCTCACCCGCGTGGTCCAGAGCCAGCTTTTCGGCCTTACGCCCCACGATCCGCTGACTCTCGCGCTCGCCACCGCCGCCCTCGCCTTTGTTGCCTGCGCGGCTGGCTATATTCCCGCCCTCCGCGCCAGCCGCCTCGACCCCATGGTCGCCCTCCGCTACGAATAGTTTTGACGCGCTGCTGTTTCTTGAAGCCCTTCCTTCCGACGCCCAATTTCATGGAAACCGCTCCCTGCTATTGTTCTGCCGCTCTGCCGCTCATTTTATAAGAACTGGCTCGGGCTGATTTTCTGATGCCGGCGCAGAATAAAGCAAACCCCGTTTCGACTTGCGTAAATTTAACTCCAAAGAACCTTCGTGCAGTATAATAGCGCCACTATTATTTGCAGTTACCGGGTCCCTTCCTTGGTTCTTGGCAATAGTGTTTCATAGAGTGATGCTGCCCCATAATAATGGTAGCCAGGAATAAGAAAGGTGTTCAGGCGGTACTTCGTTTGTGGACCAGCACGACTCCAGCCCCTTTCTCGCTCCGCGCTCTCGCAAATCCGAGCGTCTGATTCTTCTTCTTTTCCTGCTCTCGCTCCCGTTTCTCAATCCCTGGGTCCGTGGCGACGGCGTCGGCTACTACGCCTTCGCCCGCGCTCCGCTCATCCAGCACAATCTCGACTTCACCGAAGATTATCGCCACGCCAACGAAAGCTTTCGCGGCCCGCGCCTCGACGAGAACGGCCAGCCGCGGCAGGAATTCCGCACTTCCACCGGCCATCTCGACAACCATTTCACTGTCGGTCCGGCCATTCTCTGGACTCCCTTTCTCCTCGTGACGCACGCGGGCGTCAAGCTCGCGCATGCACTCGGTTCCTCCATCGCCGCCGACGGTTTCTCCGCTCCTTATCGCCTCACTATGGCGCTTGCCACTGCTTTTTACGGCTTTCTGGGATTGCTCCTCGCCTTTCGTCTCGCTCGCCAATACGTCCACGAACGCTGGGCGCTCCTCGCGACCATCGCCATCTGGTGGGCCAGCTCGCTTCCCATCTACATGTATTTCAATCCCTCCTGGTCGCACGCCCATTCCGCTTTCGCCGTTGCCCTCTTTCTCTGGTACTGGCATGAGACGCGTTCCTCACGCACGTTCTGGCAATGGCTGCTCCTTGGGCTCGTCGCCGGACTCATGCTCGACGTCTACTACGCCAACGCCATGATGCTCGTCGTCCTTGTCGTTGAAGCCGCTCGGGACTATCTCGATGCGTTCCGTGGAACTCCCGCCGAAGGATCCGGCTCCTCGTCTCCCGAAACTCCCCGCCTTGTGGACCTCCTCCTCTGTCACGTCACCTTCCTAGCCGTTGTTTTCCTCTGTTTGCTTCCCATTTTCCTAACACGTCTTCGCATCTACGGAAACGCTTTTGCATCTGGCTACACCCCACTCCGTGACTGGCTCTGGCGATCGCCCGCCTTCCTCGAGGTCCTCTTCGCTTCCAACCACGGCTTGCTTGCCTGGACACCCATTCTTCTTTTCGCCGTGACCGGCCTCATTCTCTTTTGGTGGCGCGAGCCGCGCGTCGGCCTGCCGCTCCTCGCTTCCTTCCTGGCTTTTTATCTATTCATCGCGTGTTACCCCGACTGGGCGGGTATTTCGTCCTTCGGCAATCGCTTTTTCGTCTCGCTCACAGCGCTCTTCATTCTCGGCCTCAGCGTTTTCCTGGACCGGTTTGCCCAGCTCTTCCGCTCCTCGCGGGCGTTGCTCGTCGCCGTCAGCGCTTTTCTTGCCTTTTTCATCCTTTGGAACATAGGCCTGATGTTCCAGTGGGGATCGCATATCATTCCCGCGCGAGGACCGATTTCTTTTCCGCAGATGATGCGAAACCAATTCCTCGTCGTACCACGACAGATTACGACGCAACTCGACTCGTATCTTTTTCGCCGAAAAGCATTGATGCAGCAGATCGAGCAACAGGATGTGGACCAGCTCAAGCAGAATCCTCCTCCTCCTTGAGGCCACTCTCCCGCATTTAGCTTCCGTAACGCGCGTCTTGCAGTGCGCAATTTCGTGATGGGGGCAGTTTTCCTCCACCGCCTATCACTCTTAGGTCTCAAAGGGTTAGAATTCGAACTGCGAAAACGTGCGGATTCATGGCTGATAAACCTAGGGTGTCTGCAATTATTGTCAATTGGAACGGCGCAAAGCACCTGCGCCTTTGTTTGCCAAGTCTTCTCTCGCAATCATTTAAGTCGCTCGAGATCGTCGTTGTTGATAATCGCTCGTCGGATGACTCCGCCGAGGTGGCGAGAAGTCACAGTGTTCGCTGGCTTCCTCTCGAGGAAAATCTTGGCCTTGCGCCGGCCCTAAACCGAGGTGCTGCGATTGCCGAGGGCGATCTGCTGTTGTTTGTGAACAACGACATGCGATTCGATCCAGGGTTTGTGTCCGCCTTGGTCGAACCGTTCGAAAGGGACGAGGAGATTTTTGCTACCGACGGGATGCAGTTCAACTGGGATGGAACTACTCGGGGACATTTGGCTGCGCGCCTGACCAATCTCCCTCCTAGGCGAGATTCTTCTACGGAATTGGTGCCTGGGCTATACTTCTATCAGCAAGAAAAGACTGAGGAATCGCCAGTATTCATGGGCTCAGCCGCGTGCATGATGGTGCGAAAGGAGCTCTTTGAGAAGTTGGGAGGATTTGACGACCGGCTGCCGCTCGGCTACGAAGATGTCGAGATTTGCTGGAGGGCATGGGTACACGGGCGGAAGACCTTGTACATTCCAAGTGCGATTTGCTGGCACCGTGTAGGCAGTTCTGTGCAATCGCTCGCAGCAGAGCGCTTCAGTTTCCGCGGGGTACTGAAAGGGCGATTGCTGCTGGCAACAAAACTGCTTCCCAATCGATATGCATTTCACACCTGGCTGGTTTCGACCGCGGGGCTGGCGAAGGATATAGGCCGACTGAGATGGAGGTATGCGACGGACCGCATCGCGGTACTGTATTACATGGCTGGCCTTGTTCTGAAATTGCTGCAAGAAAAAAGAGCGCTGTTCAGAAATGCAAATAGATCGCCAGAGGAACAGCTCGATTTCCTTCTTCAACTCACGGACGATGATGCCCTGGTGGACCGCTGCAATTAATGGGCAGAAACGAATGCAGTCCAGATCTCATTGCTCTGAGGTATCTCAATAGGCCATGGTGATATGCCGAAACTTCTGCTGAAGGGCGTCCGATATATCAAGTGTTACTCTGAACTGGCCTTTGGCGGCCGACCTGACACGATCGAAGGTACCATCGATTATTGCGTGGACCGCCCCGTTCTTATGGTGCAGGCGCGGTCTGAGATTTTACAGCTGGCGAAAATCCTGCAGGCGTCCGCACCGAAGCGCAGCTTGGAGATCGGAACGAACTACGGCGGTACACTCTTCCTGCTCTGCACGCTATCGCCATCAGGTGCGAAGATCATTAGTGTCGATCTTCCCGCGGGGCCATTTGGCGGTGGCTATCCCCGGCGCAAAGCTCCGCTTTTTCGCAGGTTCGTGCGGGCGGACCAGCAGCTACATCTTCTCCGGGCAGATTCGCATTCTCTGGAAACAAAGAATCGCGTACTGCAGATTCTCGACGGCGAACAGCTTGATTATTTATTTCTCGACGGGGATCACAGCTACAGCGGGGTGCAGCGCGATTTCGAAATGTACGCGCCCCTTGTGCGAAGCGGTGGAATGATAGCCTTTCACGATATCGCTACCTATCAGCGAGCGTCGGACTGCGAGGTCGAGAAGTTCTGGAACGAGGTCAAGCAAAACTATCGGCATCGTGAAATTATCGAGGAAGTGAAAGAAGGGTCGTTCCCGATTGCCATTACCGGAGCATCTATGGAGACGGCTGGCCTCGGCGTTCTGTTCATGCCTTGAAGCTAGCTAGACCCTATAGATATCGTTCGAAATTATCGACGCAGGCCGCCGAGTAGAATGTACGGATTTGTCCCATGGAGATTAGCGGGATTTATTATGCCGATGCCGTTCGTCACAGTTCTGATTGACACGTACAATCACCGGTCTTTCATCGAAGACGCAATAAATAGCGTTCTCCATCAAAATTTCCCCTTGTCGGAAACTGAGATTCTGGTTGTAGACGACGGCTCGACCGACGATACGCCCGAAGTCGTCAGGAAGTTTGCGCCCCGCGTGCGGTTGCTACGCAAACCCAATGGCGGGCAGGCTTCCGCATTCAACGCAGGTATTCCGGAAGCGCAAGGAGAGATCATAGCGTTTCTCGATGGCGACGATTGGTGGGCGTCTGGCAAATTGACAGCGGTTACCGAAGCATTCGCCGCAGACAAGAACGTCTGTCTCGTTGGACATGGCGTAACCGAAGTTCACCCTGACGGACGGCAGCGAACAGAGGTACCACGGGAAGTTTCTCATTTTCGGATTACGTCCATCGAGCAAGCCAAAACATTCCGTATGCAAAGAGGTTTCCTAGGCACCAGTCGTATGGCCTATCGCAGAGAAGTCCTCCGCCGCATCGGATGCGTACCAGAAGCGCTAAAGTTCGAAGCTGACGAGTATCTCTTTACTCTTGCCAGTCTGCTTGCCGACGTGACGATTTTGCGCGAGTCGTTCACCTTTTATCGCGTGCACGATCGGAATTTGTTTCAGCTTACAAGTGGAGACCCGCAAGCGATTCGCAGGAAACAACAGGTTCTCGTAGTCTTGGCGCAGTCGCTCGAAGAAAAAATGGAGCAAAACGGAGTACCGTTCGATATCGCGAGGACCATTTTGGAGTGTATAGAGCTCGAAGCGGACGTTTTGCGACTGTCGGTGGATGGTGGCTTCCCTTGGGAGACGGTGTCGACGGAACTCGGAATTCTGCGCGTGTTTCATAGCGACGCCTCGATCTGGCAGCATTTGTTTTCTTGCGTCCGGCTTATTCCAGCTGTTTTCTTACCCGCCCGCACTTATTATCGCTGGCGGCGTCGGATTTCAGCCTCGGCGTTTTATCGCGATATTCGGCGAAGCCTTCTGCCATTTCCTGTGCCGGATCACGTTGAGCGGCGTGAGAAGTTGGCCCCGTGAGCGACGTCTTCGGCCGGGCAATCGTAACGCAACCTACTTCCGAGTTCCGCCCTCTCCTATATCACTGTTTGAGTAAACGGAGAGCACACCTCGAATGATCACATTGGGAATCAATTACACGCGGATGCATGATTCGTCGGCTTGTGTCGTCCGTGACGGTGAATTGCTTTTCGCAGTGGCTGAGGAGCGCCTCAGCCGGCTGAAACATGATGCCAGTTTTCCGCGGCTGGCAATTCAATCCTGCCTGGATTTTGCCGGTATTCGTGCGGAGCAAGTCGACGAGGTTTGCTTTGGATGGTCGACTCCCGGGCCAGGGTTCCGTCACGACTTGAAGTGTCTAGCTGCCGGCGGCTTGCCTTTGACGTACGTGAATCTCCTGACTACCACGCTGCATTTTCTAAAGATGTGGCATCAGGAAGGCGGGGCGAAGCTATTCGCGCAGCAATTCGCTCCAACGAAAGCAAAGATGCGGTTTGTGGATCATCACCTCGCGCATGCAATCAGCGCGTATGGATTCTCGGGGTTCGATGATGCGGCCGTTGTTGTAATGGATGGCCGAGGCGCTTGGGAAGCAACGTCGATCTGGCACGGGCGCAATGGAAGACTTGAGCACGTACTCACGATTCCGTTCCCTGATTCTATTGGCTATTTTTATAGCCAATTTACGGAATTCCTTGGCTTTCAGCCAAATAGTGATGAATGGAAAGTGATGGGGCTCGCGCCGTACGGAAAGCCGGGCATTGATTTATCTGCGTTCATCGATCTGCAGACGATGCCATATCGAGTCGATACGAGACAGGTGGCTGCTAACGGTTCGGTTTCGCTCGCGATGGCAAGTCGATTGCTGGGGGCTCGGCGCGTGCCGGAAAGCGAGATCGAGGAACGGCACAAAGACATTGCCTACGCCGTCCAGGAAGCTTGCGAGACCGCGATGGTAAACGTCGTGAAAATGGCGATCGAAAAGACGCGATGCCGCGACGTTTGCCTCGCGGGAGGCGTAGCTCTGAACTCGAAAGCCAACGGAAAGATCCTTGCTTCAGGCCTAGTGGGAAAGTTCTTCGTGCAGCCCGCGGCTTCGGATGACGGAGTGGCGCTGGGCGCTGCTCTGGCACCCTATCTCGATGGCAACGGAAAATTGCCGAATAGAGAGATGCGGCATGGCTATTGGGGCCCAGGCTTTGACGATGGAGCTATCGAGAACGCGCTTCGTACTTACAAATTGCGTTATACCCGGATTTCCGATCCGGCTTCCACCGCCGCTGAGCTATTGTCCCAGGGGAAAATATTGGGATGGTTTCAAGGGAGGATGGAGTTCGGGCCACGAGCGCTGGGAAGCCGGTCGATTCTAGCGGATCCCCGCGATCCGGAAATGAACGCTAAGGTGAATAATGCGGTGAAATTTCGAGAATGGTGGCGACCGTTCGCGCCTTCTTTGAAGAAAGAAGCGGCTGGGGAATACCTCGAGAGCGCGACGGATTCGCCATTCATGGTCCTTACAGCACAGGTGCGGCCGGAGAAGAGAAGCATCATTCCGTCGGTGACCCATGTAGATGGCAGTGCGCGGCCGCAAACGGTAGAGAAGGAAATCAACCCGCTCTACTGGGGCCTGATCGATGAATTTGGAAGGCGCACGGGTGTGCCCGTCATCATGAACACGTCCTTCAATCTACGTGGCGAAGCAATCGTGCACACGCCAACGGATGCCATCCGCACGTTTTTCAGTTCAGGTATGGACGCCCTCGTCATAGGTGCCTTCCTCGTGGAGAAGTAGAGTGCCTCCCGCAAGTTGCCGACTCCCCCACATACGGATGCACATTCGTTCGGCAAGGGTCGAAGGATCGCCACAAGTTTCAGATGGATACTCATGTTCTGACTGGGTCTAATAAACGACTAGATTCCATTGCCCGCAGGATCTACCCCGCATGGCTATCTTTCTTTGTGGCGTGTACTTGAACCGGCAAGTAATAGTCCAAGAGCAGTTTTCTGCCTGCGGGACTAAACAGACGGTAGTGTGCAATTCCAGATTTCTGTAACCAGCATTTCAGGGTTGTGGCCAGGACTCCAAATCCGTACTTTACGCTCCGCGCGAAATTGATCGAAGAGGCTTCCTCGAAATATTTCGTTGGACAGGAAAGTTCACCGATGCGGTAACCGAAACAAATGCACTGGGCGAGTATTTCATTGTCAAAAACAAAGTCATCCGAATTCTCCAGGATCGGCAGAGTGACTAATACGTCTCTGGAGAATGCTCGGAAACCCGTGTGATACTCGGATAACTTTGCTCCCGTGAAAACGTTCTGAAATGCGGTCAAAAATCGATTGGCCACGTATTTGTAGCCAGGCATACCGCCCTTCATGGCCCCGCCTCCTAGGATTCGAGACCCCAGCACCACGTCGTAGACGCCGAAGGCGATCATGCTGGCCATGGCACTCACCAAGAGCGGTGTGTACTGGTAATCGGGATGAACCATGACCACGATATCTGCGCCAGCAGCCAAGGCTTCTCGATAGCAGGTCTGCTGGTTTCTGCCATATCCATAGTTCTTATCGTGAGCGAAAATTTGCAAGCCCAGCTTCTCCGCCATCTGCACCGTCCCATCGGTGCTCTTATCGTCGACTAAAATAATGCTATCCACGATGTCAGGAAGCTCCCGGACGGTTTTCTCGAGGGTCTTCGACGCATTGTAAGCCGGCATCACGACGACGATGTGCTTCCCGTTAATCACTTTCGCTCCCTCTATTCTGCCGCGATAGCTCTTCCTCAACGATATCGAGCTGTTACGGCAGGGCGAACATCACAAGCACACGATCTGTTTTGCGCATAGCTTACCATTCGAGGGAGAGCAGTCGCAAAAACCTCTGCCCCGGCTGCTTCACCCCAAAGGTGTCACTTGTCCATTGCAGTGATCGTAAGGTCGGTCACTCGATCGTGAAAAATGGTCCTCACGCGGGGTCCGGTCAAGCCGGGATCGCTCGCAGGAGTGAAAACGAAATAATCATATTCAGCCGGCACCAATGCATTCGGAGACTCCCAAAAATACGAGCGATCCTTGACGTCGTATGGCTTCATCCACTCTGCATTGTACCGACGGCGATAGAAATTGAGTTCCGGTTCGTACCACCACGTTCCGCCCACTCGTACCGTCTTCAAGCCTCGCGAGTGAGCGTCATTTGAAATGGTTAAAAAGAGCTGCCGCGAAATTACATCGTAGGCGTTATACCTAAAATATTCGGTATTGAACGACACTGCATAATCGAACACCATCGCAGCAGCAATGATCAATCCAACCGGCCTCAAGTGGTAGCGCGGAAAGCGAAAAAAGAGTTCACGGGCCACAAGTAGGCCACTGATCGTAAATAGGGGAATAAAGTAGAGGCAGGTCCGGCTCACAGGATAATTCACGTTCAGGAGGACATGAGATAGAACCGTTAGAACCACACACGCGATTGCTGCGCTGCCAAAGAAGCGACAGTAAGCTGTTTCACGCTGTCTGGATTCGGAGGGAGAGCGGAATACAGAAATCAGGCCGAGGAACACAAACAAGAACACCAAGGGGAAGATGACATAGACACCACAGTCTGACAGTATTTCTTGCCAGCTACCTGGCGACGGGGGAACCGCTCCCAAGCTAGGCGAGTAAACATCCCCAGTCCACTTATACAAGAACGAAGAGTTGAAGAAATCTCGAAGAGCATCGGATGCTTGAGGTATGCCCATATGGAATTGAGCCGGGCGAGCCTGAATCAGGAACGGCCAAAGTATGAATAGGCCTATGAAAACACCCGGGGCAATAAAGTATTGCGCGAAGATCCGAAGCCTGTGTGCACCGAGCGGTCCGAAGTCCCGAGGCCACTCGAACGCAATCGCGAGAAAGGCGAGTGCCAAACTAGCCGCCGGGAATAGATTGGTGAGACTGGCTGCAACCGAAAGGGCAAGGAATATGGATGCAATTGTGCAGTCTCTGTGCCCGGCTGGGTCGTCAGGATTGAAAGTCCCGCGGTCTACTAACCTGGCCAAGATGAAGATAGCCGCGGCAAGGAATGCCATTCCAAGGCTGTAGCCTCGGCCCGCGGCCATAAAATCCATGACTAGCGGGTTCAGACAAAGCATGGCGATCGAAAGCAAGAGTAGGATGCCGTCACCGAAAAGCTTCCGGCAGAGGAGATAGGTGAAGGTGAGATAGCCGGCAGCGCCGATGAGGCTTGGGGCGCGGAGGTAGAGCTCTTTGGTACCCAGCACTTTCACAAACAACTTAGCGATGATCGTAAACAGGACGTGATTGGTGGAATTAAACGCCAACACCCTGTAAACGCTGCCATCGAGGAACCATTCGTAAGTTAACGCTTCGTCGTGGGCGATCGATTGCGCACTGGCACGGAAGACCGTCACAACGAACACAAAAGAGATGAGGGAACAGACAAAAACTCGGGAGAGAAGCACAGCAATGTTGGTTGCCTTGATTGACGAAGTCAATAGTTTTGCCTTCGGTTCGGAGAAAGTTTATATCAAAGGACAGGCTTATGAAATTGGATTAGAGGATGCATCTGCCGAGTTTTGTCAGCACTGAAGTGTTCGATGAGGTGTTGACATCACACCGCGTACTTTGGTCCAATCGGTGCGTTCTCGACTCTCGGATCTCTTTTCCACAGTAAATGTGTGACGGTGCCCATGTCTTGGATCTTCGTGTTCTTTTTTGTGTCTGGGTTTTGCAGCATTTTATATGAGCTCATCTGGTTGCGGCTGGCGATGGCGCAGTTCGGCGTTACGACCGCACTTGTGTCTATCGTTCTCTCCGCGTTTATGGCTGGACTGGGAGCCGGATCCTTGACGGCCGGTGCGCTGATCCGGCGATATGGAGGACGGCTCAGATTCCCTGCTCTCCGGCTGTACGCCCTCGTCGAATTTCTAATAGGTGTTTCTGCTCTCGCGGTCCCGCAGCTATTGATCTGGGGGCACCACCTCATGGGACGCCTAGCAGAGCAGGTTGCGATGGCGTCAGGCACGTATTATCTGGTTTCGGGAGCATGGTTGGCGTTAGCTGTAATCCCTTGGTGCGCTTGCATGGGCGCTACCATCCCATTAGCAATGTTCGCTATCCGTCGCGAATCTCGTTACGAGGCAAGCCGATCTTTCAGCTTTCTCTACCTTGCAAACGTTTTGGGAGCCGTTGCAGGTGCCGTGATTCCCTTGGTCCTTATTGAGGTCTATGGCTTTCGCGGCACGCTGAAAATTGGGGCTTTGCTGAACGTAACGATCGCAACATTGGCCATCTTCCGGACGTTCGGTTCTTGGGGGCATACGGCCACAAACATTTTGGAACAGAGTGGCGGTACATCTGCCAGCCAAGGATGGAAAGACAGTGTCCTAGTATTGCTGTTCACCACCGGCTTGACGACTATGGGCATGGAAGTTGTCTGGATTCGGTTGTTCACCCCCTATGCCGGCCCTCTTGTGTATTCCTTCGCGATGATCTTAGCCTCATATCTGTTAGCCACGTTTGCGGGGTCTCAGTTGTATCGCTTCTGGAGCCGCCACAGCAATGAACGCGAAGGCACACTCATATGGGTTTCGCTGGCCCTTCTTGGATTGCTTCCCTTGCTTACGTCAGACACCCGCATCCAAATGAACTCCTTCCTACGCGTTTTTCTGGGCGTGGCGCCGTTCGCCGGTGTTATCGGTTTCCTCACGCCGAAGCTTGTAGACCGTTGGTCGGCAGGAGATCCTGACCGTGCGGGCCGCGCGTATGCCGTGAACGTGGTCGGCTGCATCGTAGGCCCGTTGGTTTCAGGTTTTCTCTTGCTGCCGCTGTTCGGTGAGCGCGCTTGTTTGTTGCTCTTCGTGCTGCCTTGGTTTGCCATGGCTGTGCCGTTTGACGGCGGAAGTAGGCTCCGGGTTGGGCAGCGCGCCTGGGCATGCACCATCCTCGTAGCAGCACTTGCAATTTACCTCTTAACAAGAGACTTTGAAACGCAGTTTCGAGAGCGCAAAGTGCTCCGTGACAGCACCGCTACGGTGATAGCTACAGGCAGAGACATGGATAAAGAGCTTCTTGTCAACGGCTCCGGGATGACCTTTTTGAGCCCGATCACGAAAATGATGGCGCACTTGACTCTCGCTTCGCTTGAGCAGCCGCCCCGCAACACTCTGGTCATCTGCTTCGGAATGGGGACAACTTTCCGGTCGGCGGTCTCTTGGGGAGATCCTACGACTGTCGTTGACCTTGTTCCCAGCGTCCCAAAGCTTTTCACCTACTATCATCCTGATGGTGAGAATGTGCTCGGATCGCCAATCGCGCACGTGGTGATTGACGACGGGCGACGGTATCTGGAGCGAACGCTTCAGATCTACGACGCCATCATTATTGATCCACCTCCTCCGGTAGCGGCCGCCGGCTCTAGCCTTCTCTACTCGCAAGACTTCTACGCATTGATCAAGCAACATCTTCGGCCGGACGGCATATTCCAACAGTGGTTACCCTCCGGTGATGATGCGGTGCAGTCTTCTGTCGCGCGTGCACTCCAGAATTCCTTTCCTTACGTGCGCGTTTTTCATTCAGTTGAGCATTGGGGGTGGCACTTTCTCGCGAGTGCGCGTCCAATTACCATTCGAACTGGAGACGAATTAGTGGCGCGCATGCCCGCCAGTGCCGTAATCGACATGATGGAGTGGGGCCCAGCCGATACCCCGGTCCAGCAGTTCGACCTCATGCTTTCAGAGGAAATGACACTCGAACCGTTGATCGGACGATCGCCCTTCACGCCTGCTCTTCAGGACGATAGGCCAATCAACGAGTACTTCCGCCTTCGCAGTCCATGCCAACGGTGCCCCCGCATTGTCGAACACCTCCGCCAACTCTTATATTCCAGACTAATTCCTTTAACTGGTGAAAGTGTTTCAACTAGCAGTCCATAATTCCCGTGTCTAAAGTTGTTCTGCTATTCAGATGGGATATTCGGCGGGAAAGTTTTCCATTCGCTCAAAGAGGCATGGATCTAAATCGAGGAGCGGCGCTTGGAGCACGATGCGCTATGATTGCACCCGGCCATCGCTACCCCACTTGCCCACGAAGTTAAGCGGCAGCTTCAGGTGCGAATAGATCTGGGTTGATGCGGTAGATCGGTGTGGGTGACTCAGGAGTCTTTCAACAGCAGGGAGATTCGCGCCTTACGTGGATGGGTGCGTCTCGCGGATAAGTCGGATCGTATGTTTAGAGCTTGCGGCCTTCATCCTTCGAAGCGATAATCCAAGCGTGCTGGAAGTCAATATGGAGTGGAGTTTGAATCCGTGCTAGGGAGATGCGGACACATATGAAAGGTGTTGTGCTTGCCGGAGGCACTGGGAGCCGACTAAATCCAATTACGCGGGTGACCAACAAGCACCTCCTACCCGTCTTTGACAAGCCGATGGTCTATTATCCGATTCAAACGCTTGTCAACGCCGGGATCCATGAAATTCTCCTCGTCACAGGAGGAAAAAATGCGGGTGATTTCTTGCGGCTGCTTGGGAACGGCCGCGCTTTCGGTCTGAAACACTTAAACTATACGTACCAGGAAGGGGAAGGTGGTATCGCAGAAGCGCTCGGATTGGCGGAGTATTTTGCAGCCGGAGAGCCAATCTGCGTCGTCCTGGGCGACAACATCATCGAGAACAATATTTGCCACGCCGTCGAGGCGTTCAAGAAACAAAAAGAGGGAGCGAAAGTTTTTCTAAAAGAGGTGGAAGACGCCCAGCGCTTTGGCGTGGCAGAGGTTCGAGGCAACCGCGTCGTGGGCATCGAAGAAAAACCCGTAGCTCCCAAGTCTAAGTTTGCTGTCATCGGAGTTTACCTCTACGACTCCACAGTATTTCAAAAGATCAGCCGGTTGAAGCCTTCAGGACGAGGGGAGCTGGAAATCAGCGACGTCAATAACTTCTACGTTGAAGAAAACAAACTTAGCTACGAGATTCTGGATGGTTGGTGGACCGACGCGGGCACTTTCGACTCCTTACTCCGCGCCAATACTCTTGTTGCGAAAACGGGCGCAAATAAAACGGCCGACAAACATATCCCTGGCAACCCTGCCCGCAAAGCCGTGCAGCGATGAAGATTTTCGTTACCGGAGGGGCGGGCTTCATCGGCTCCAACTTCATTCGCCATGTTCTGGAGTCAAGCAGGAATTACGAGGTCGTGAATTACGACAAGCTAACCTACGCTGCAAATCTGGCCAACCTGAGAACAGTTGAAGAGAACCCGCGATATTGCTTTGTCAAAGGGGACATCTGCGATGCCAGTGCGGTCGAAGCCGGCATGCGAGGCTGCGACGCGGTAGTCCATTTCGCGGCGGAGTCCCATGTGGATCGCAGCATCTACGAGCCGGCCCCGGTAATTGAAACCAATATCACTGGGACCTTCGTGCTTCTGGAGATGGTTCGGCGCATCGGGATCAAACGCTTCGTCCAGGTCTCCACCGATGAAGTGTATGGTGACCTGCCCCCAACGATCTTTGCGAACGAAGCATCACCAGTGCGGCCTAGCAGCCCTTACTCCTCTTCAAAGGCAGCCGCAGATCTGCTGGTGCTCTCGTTTGTACGAACCTATGGAGTTCCAGCGCTGGTTACGCGCTCCTCGAACAACTATGGTCCCTTTCAGTTCCCGGAGAAATTCTTACCATTGCTGATCACCAACGCGCTCTTCGGGAAGCCTCTGCCCATTTACGGCGACGGGAAGCAACAACGAGATTGGCTACACGTTGAAGACAATTGCCGTGGAATCGTCGCTGTTCTCGAGCGTGGACGGATCGGCGAGATCTATAATCTCGGCGGTAGGGACGTTGAAGAGAATCTAGCGATGTCGAGACGTATTCTCCGGGCGATGGACAAACCCGAAACACTCCTTGCCTTCGTGAAAGATCGTCCAGGCCACGACCGCCGTTATGCGCTCGATTGCAAGAAGGCCGAGGAGGAACTTGGTTGGAAACCAATAATTTCTCTGGATGAAGGTTTGCGACAGACCGTGAAGTGGTATGAATCCAATAACGAGTGGCTTGCCGGCGTGCAGGCTGGCGAGTACCGGTCTTACTACGAAAAATATTATGACCATCGCGATGCTTCCCTCCACGCGATTTTGCCGTCGGAGCAAAAGTCTTCCCTATAGATTCAAGCGATCGCAAGGTGCTCTGACGTTTTGCTAGAATTCTGTTTTTGTTTTGTCCATCGAGACATATTCTGGCTTCACTGAGGTCAAAACTTTCTTGCAGCGGATTGAAACTTCACTAGCCGGTGTGCTGGAACTACGTCCGAAAATATTTCACGACACGCGCGGCATTTTCTTCGAGACCTACAATTTCGCAAGATTCTGCGAGTTAGGAATTACGGAAACTTTTGTCCAGGATAACCAATCGTCTTCAAAGAAAGGCACGCTGCGCGGGCTGCACTATCAATTGCGCCATCCGCAAGCAAAGCTTTGCCGCGTTGTCGAAGGCCAAGCACTCGACGTTGTGGTAGACGTGCGCGAGGGTTCACCCTACTTCGGCAAATGGACGAGCGTCATTCTCAGCGCGGAAGATCATAACCAGATTTATGTTCCGACTGGATTTGCACATGGTTTTTTGGCGCTTTCCGATGTAGTGCAATTTCTATACAAATGCAGCGACTTTTACGATCCGCAGGATGAGTACGGCGTCTTGTGGAGTGACCCTGAGCTCAAAATCCAGTGGGGCATCGAAAGCCCTGTTGTGTCGGAAAAAGACTCGAAACTTCGAACCTTGACGACGGTTTCAAAAGAATGTCTACCACGATACCAGAAAGAATGAATTCCAGGATTCTGTTGACCGGAAAGACCGGGCAGGTTGGGGCTGAGCTTCTAGCGCTTCTTCCAAGTTTCGGCGAGGTGGCCGCGTTTGATCGCCATGAGCTAGATCTTTCAAACCCTGACCAGATCCGCCGGGCAATCCGGGACGTTCAGCCCACCATCATTGTTAATGCCGCTGCGTATACTTCCGTGGACCAGGCTGAAAAGGAGGAAGAACAGGCCCATATCATAAATGTAGAAGCTCCTGCCTTGATGGCGGAGGAAGCGAAAAAGATCGGCGCAGCTCTAGTGCATTATTCGACCGACTATGTCTTTGATGGTTCGAAAAACCTTCCTTACAAAGAAACTGATCGTCCCGGCCCAATCAATGTATATGGGAAGACAAAACTTGCCGGGGAAGAGGCCATCCAGGCCGTTGGGGTTCCTCACCTGATCTTTAGGACCTCGTGGGTGTACGGCACAAGAGGGCGGAACTTCTTGCTTTCGATCCTACGGCTCGCGACCGAGCAGGAGGAATTGAGGATTGTGCGCGACCAACTTGGGGCGCCAACCTGGAGCCGGGAAATCGCTAAGGGTACTTTAAGAGTCTTGGCGCAACTGTCTCAAGAAGGCGGACAAGCAATTTCCAAGTTCAGTGGCAAATACCATATGACAGCCGCAGGCGAAACGAACTGGTTTGAATTTGCAAAGGCGATTCTGGAAGAGGCTTCTCGATTGCCGCGGGGCATTCCCTGGTTTGAGACTGCTACTAAGGGGCACCCGTTGGTCACGCGTCGTCTCACTGCGATAACAGCGGATGAGTATCCCACACCGGCCTGTCGTCCCGCCTATTCCGTGCTCTCGAACTCACGCTTGAAGGAGATCTTTGGCTTGGAACTACCAGACTGGAAGTTGCAATTGACGTCGGCGTTCACTAATTCCTAAATCTGGATGGAGCTATACTGATGTCGAGGAGCTTCCATTGATGCGCGTCTCTACGGGGAAATTCTTTCGATTTTCTGCCTAATCGACAATGCTCTCCTCAGGATCATTGCTCGGTAAAATTCTGCGGTTTCCGCTCTCGCTGATTCCGCCCGCGGCTGAAGTTCGCATCTTACGGGGCCCGCTTCGCGGAAAGAAGTGGATCAAGGGCGCAGGTCCTAACGCCTATTGGGTCGGTACTTATGAAGTAGCCCGTCTTCGCGCTCTTGCAAACGCAGTGATCCCAGGGGCCGTAGTCTACGATGTAGGAGCCAATGTCGGCATCTACTCTCTACTCGCCAGTTTGCGGGCAGGTCCTTCTGGACAGGTTTATGCGTTCGAGCCGCTGGAGCGGAATCTGCTTTACCTTCGCCGCCATCTGACCCTGAACAACGTAGGAAACTGCGTCATCCTTGAGATGGCGGTGTGCAACAGAGAAGGGACGCGTCCGTTTTCCGTAGCTTCTTGGAGCTCCTCCATGGCTCATCTTTCGACCGACGGCGAAACATCAGTTCCCTCAACAACTCTCGACAGCTGTATCTACGGAGAACGGCGTCTCCGACCTCCGGACATCCTGAAAATTGATGTGGAAGGCGCAGAGATGGAAGTTTTGGAAGGCGCCAGTAAGGTCCTCACGGAATTCCATCCGAAAATTTTTCTCGAAATCCATGGAACCCAACTACACGCCGAATGTAGTGCCTCTCTCTCAGCAAAGGGATACCGCATCGAGGAAGGATATGGTCAGTTGACGGCCACTTGGAAGGCCGTCACTTGAATCGGCCTCGCCACTGAGGGGACGGGACATCAGGAGCTTCCAAACCTTTGCGCTCCCGCCTGTTTTCTGCAATAAGCAGGACAACTCCTCTCCAGCTGTTTTTTGTTCCGCTTTGATTCGTATTCAACTCCCGGTGGTAGCTGGCAAAACGCATCTCAGTACTTCAACGCGTGACCTCTGCTTAGGAGCGGATGTTCGAAATATTTCCAAGAAAGAGCCGCCAGGCCGTAGCTCAACGCCACGGCAAGTGCTGATACCAGAACCGTACTCCAACTTTCGAATCGAGGTATGCGGTGAAAAAAGAGTTCGTGGCAAGCGAGATTCACAGCCATGTGGATCACATAGAGGCAGTAGGAAACACGGCCCATCTCAGTAAGAAAAGGTAGGCGGCAGACCGCGGCCCATGGGCTGCCGGGCAGCATGACAGCTATCGCCAACAGGCTTGCGAAAAAGACATCCACGACTGAAAAGCCCCAGGAGTACATTGCCAGCGAGTACTGAAAGGGTCTCCAGATGGCTAGATACAGGAAGCCGGACAGCAGCAGAAAGCAGGTGACGCAAATGGCTGTCTGATAGCGGTGGAAGGCAGCCTTCCATCGCTCGTTTCGCCATCCGTATGCCAAGAGCACGCCCATCGCAAGTGCATCAACCCGACAGGGAGTCAACGTATAGGGTGCAGCAGGATGGTTAGGCAGAAGCTTATAGAGCAGAATGCGAAACACCGGCGCGCAAATGATTGCGGTATAAAGCATGAAGAGCAGTCTCGACGTGGAGAGAAAACGAACCACCGTTGGGACTATCAAATAAAATTGTTCCTCAACAGCCAGAGACCACAGGGCCCCGAGACATGCCATCGCCAAAACCGCACGATCGATTTTTGCGTAGTTCTGCAGAAATAAAACGTAGATCGGGATCGACCGCCATGCGACTCGACTTGACCAGATTGCCGCGACGACAAAATACGCGCCAATCCACAAGTAGTACAGAGGAACGATTCGAAAGAATCGGCGGCCGTAAAAAGTCCGGAAGTAATTGGGCGATTCGCGTACATCCAGCAGGATGCCTCCGATGAGGAAACCGGAGAGAACAAAGAACAGGTCCACACCCGACCAACCTATCGCAAACATCTTGTGAAACACGGGCGGCTGGATGCGGGGACTGCTCACGAAGTGGTAAAGCAGAACTAGCAGAATAGCAATGCCGCGCAGGCCGTCGAGTTCGGGAATTCGTGCCTTTGATTCCTTGGGGAGCAGAATCCGGTCCTCCGGGGCTGTGGCCAATTTTGTGGCCATGCTCAAACTAGCACAAGTGCGCACTGAACACCTCAAAGCCCCAGGTACGCCCCCGAAGGCGATTCCCGTTTATCGCATGTACCTGAGCGACCTTCTCTTATTCTAATAACATCCGTTTTCGGAACCCACTGAGGCCGGCAGCACCCTCTGATTTTGCTCAACTTACGGGCGATATCTTTCAAGAGTTTTCGGAAACCCGGGCCAGCAACGGTCCGCCTCTTCCAAGAGCTAAGTTCGCCGGCGCTCGCCACTAGCACCTCTGCTTGCTGAGGTATGATCGTGGAAACCGATCCGAACTCCATCACCGGGTAAGGAGAGCTCTCCATGTCTGCTCAAAACAAGTCCTCTCGAATCGACGAATGGATACTGCAAGAGATCTATCGAGCGGCGGGTCAGCCCGCAGTCCAGCTCAGGCTACGAGATGGCGCCGAAGTCTCACCGAAAGCCGCGCTTGCTGTGGCCAACATCGTGATACAGGACCGAAAGACTCTCTTGCGTTTGCTGATCGATCCAGAAGCTGAATTCGGCGATGCATACAGCATGGGGCGGATCACGCTCGAGGGAGATCTCGTCTCCGCACTAGAAATCCTTTATCGTTCCATCGCGGAAGTCGCGCATCACAGCTGGTACGTCAAACTCGTCTCGAAATGCATGGAGTATGTTCAACGCAACTCCATGCGCGGCTCTCGTCGTAATATCCAGCGACACTACGATCTGAATACCGATTTCTACCGGCTCTGGCTCGACCCACGACTCGTCTATACCTGCGCTTATTACCCGTCTCCTGGTGCAACGCTGGAGGAAGCGCAAGCCGCGAAATTGGATTACATATGCCGCAAGGTGCAATTGCAGCCCGGGGAGCGCGTCGTTGAGGCAGGCTGCGGCTGGGGCGCATTGGCCCTGCACATGGCAAGAAGCTATGGAGTAACCGTCCGGGCGTTCAATATTTCACGCGAGCAAATTTTGTTCGCCCGCGGGCGAGCAAAAGAACTGGGACTTAGCCATCAAGTGGAATTCATCGAAGACGATTACCGGAACATCTCCGGCGGGTGTGATGCGTTTGTCTCTGTAGGCATGTTGGAACACGTTGGACGGGAACATTACCGAGACCTGGGGAGTATCATCCACCGCTCGCTCACCAAAATCGGGCGTGGACTTCTTCACTTTGTAGGGCGCAATCATCCGCATCCCTTCAGCACGTGGACCAGAAAACGCATTTTTCATGGTGCCTACGCCCCAGCGTTGGGTGAGGTCATGCAAGTCTTTGAACCTTGGGATTTGTCCGTCCTTGATGTCGAGAACTTACGGCCCCACTATGCAAAAACAATGGAGCACTGGTTGGCGCGATTCGAGAACTCCGAGCAGCAGATCTCCGAAATGTTCAGCCCGGAGTTCATGAGAACCTGGCGGCTCTACCTCGCCGGAGCTGTCGCCGGATTTCATGTTGGCACGCTTCAACTTTTTCAAATCGTTTTCGCGCGAACTGATTGCCAGCAAATTCCATGGACCCGTGCGCACCTCTACACAAAAGAACAGCACGAAGAGCGGGAGACCAAATGGATGCATGCGACGTCCTGATCGTTGGAGCCGGTCCCGCAGGAAGTTCCTGCGCATGGAAACTGCGGGAGTCGGGCTTCAGTGTGGTGATCCTGGACCGGCAGACCTTTCCCCGAGACAAAGTATGCGGAGGATGGATCACGCCCCCCGTTGTCGAAGAACTCGAAATTGATCTCGATGAATATTCACGCCGCCATGTCTTGCAGAACATCCGAGGTTTTCGCACTAGCCAGATGGGCAGCCGCGAAGTAGAAACCGATTATGGTCGACCAATTAGCTACGGAATTCGCCGCTGCGAGTTCGACGATTTTCTATTGAAGCGCTGTGGTGCGCGCATTCACCAAGGGGTTCCTTTAGCCCGCCTGGAACAATCGGGCGATCGCTGGATTGTCAACGGCCAGCTCGTGGCCCGGCTCGTGATCGGCGCTGGGGGACACTTTTGTCCTGTTGCCCGATTGCGGGGGGCCAACGCTCGCCATGAAGTCAGCGTTGCTGCGCAAGAAATTGAATTCGAGATGTCAGAAACCCAGCGCGATCAATGTTCTATCCAGCCTGAGATTCCTGAACTCTATTTTTGTCCTGACATGAAGGGTTATGGTTGGTGCGTCCGTAAAAAGAATTTTCTCAATATCGGCTTAGGAAGACTCGATCCCCATGCCTTGCCCACTCACCTTGCCGGCTTCGGCAGCTTCCTGAAAAAAGCGAGGAAGATTGCTTTTGATCTGCCTGCCAAGATGGCGGGCCATTCTTATCTCTTGTATAGACATGCCAAAAGAAACGTTGCCGAAGAGGGTGTACTATTGATCGGCGACGCCGCCGGTTTGGCGTATTCTCAGAGCGGCGAAGGTATACGGCCAGCGATCGAGTCGGGACTGCTCGCGGCGAAGGCCATCATGGCCGCAGGCGGAGCCAATAGTCCAACACTTTCAGAAACTTATCGCTGCCTGCTCACGCAGCGATTTGGAAGAGTGCAGGAAGAATGGGCTTTCAACATCGGCTGTCATCTTCCAACACGGATGGTCAGTTCCCTCGCCCGAATTCTCTTGGCAAACAAGTGGTTCTCTCGCCGCGTCATCCTCGATCGGTGGTTTCTCCATAGTGACGAACTCGCTCTGGCTTGCTAACAAGACCGCGGATTCAAAATCCGCACTTTCCATCCCAGAAGGCTTGCCATAACATGGTTGTATCCCAATGAAAATAAGACGCCGAAAGAGTTCGGAAGCCTGTCACCTAAAGTGTGGTTCTGAAATGGGTTGCATGCCACGGCTCGAGAATCACTACCCGTCGCCCTGGATGCGCGCTTTACGGACTTTGGTTGTATACAGAGCTACGACCTTCCTGCGCCGCCTCGTAAAGCTCTCTCGCAGCCGCAAGTTTGGCCGGTATCCAGAGGCCAGATGGGCGAATTGCACCTTTGGGACGATTCAAGCGTCCATCGCTTTGCTAGTGCTGTTTTCGCTGGTGCATCCATCGCGGGCGTTCGCGGCGAATCCTGATCTGGAGACTGTGCTGACTGGCTCGCGTCAGCGTATTGAGAAATTGGACTACCGCATGACCGGGCGACTTACACGGGTGGAAGGCAATGGCAAGCGCACGAGCTACAAGTTTGTCGCCAAGGCTCACTGGTTTCCCGATGGTCTGCGTCTGCTCTGCGAGATCTCGGGGCCTGGCTCAGAGAAGACGAGCCTTCTTCTGCATATGAGCGTGAGTGGGCACGTGACCATCGAGGCGGTACTTCCTGGTGAGAAGGCCGCTAGCGTGTTGCCATTCGAGCGTTGGAACGACCCACTAGTGGGAACAGACTTCTCCTATGAAGACATGGTAGAGAGCCAGTTCTTCTGGAAGCATCAGGAACTTCTGGCAACGGAGAAATACGGCGCACGGGATTGCTTTGTCCTTAAGAGCATGTCCGGCTCTCAGGACCGGACTTACTATGATTCGGTAACATCGTGGATTGACCGCGGCATTTTGTACCCTGTGCATGTGGTGAAGACGCCTCGCGGGGCCGGACAGCAGAAGGAATTCATTTACTATGGGCTGCGGCAGGTCGGCGGCGTTTGGTCCGCGACGCAAGTGGAGGCAAAGCTGCAGGGCAAGCCCGGCTCCTCGATACTTGCAATCGAAAGGGGCTCGGGAAAGGCAAATCTTGGACGCAAGGACTTTGATATTAGCCAGTCCAGCGTTCAAGGAGAGAAAGTGAAATAGATCGCGTCGCTTAATTAGGCTGTTGCCAGGCCCTGTGCTGTCACTGGAGCATCCACGGTGTTCGCCGTCAAGGGATAAGCTCCTTTTCAGACGTCGCCGGGGTCCTATATAAGCCAAGGGGCCACCAATTCCAGTCGCCGGCAAGTTGCAATAGTGCCGGCCCGACAACCATCCGCACCGCTGTAGCATCAATAAACACCGCCACGGCGAGCGTAAAGCCCAGCATTTGGACGACCAGAAAACTTCCCACGGTGAATGCGGTGAAGACGGCAATCATAATTGCCGCGGCGCTCGTGATGAGCCCGGCCGTCCGCGCCAAGCCCTCGATCACCGCTGATCTCTCGGATAGACCTCGCCGCCGTTCTTCGAGGACTCGGGCGACCAGGAAGACCTCATAGTCCATGCTCAATCCGAAGACGATGGCAAACGAGAGAATCGGCACGATCGGGTATACGGTGCCGGTCGGTCCGTCGAGCCCAAAGAGTTTACTACCGTGGCCTTCCTGAAAAACGACAACTAACGCACCGAATGAAGCGCCAACAGAGAGCAGATTGAGCAGAATTGCTTTGACAGCCGCAAATAGAGAACGTAACCCGATCAGGAGCGCCAGCAAGCTCCCCAATATGACGCCAAGGACCACCCTCGGCAACCGCTCTTTTACTACCGAGTCATAATCTGCGTCGAGTGCGGGAACGCCGCCGACGCGCAGCAAAGCGCCGGGCACGCCGGTTATCGCCGCGACATCGGAGGAACGCACCTCTCGTACCCATCGTATCTGTTCGTTGGGCGAAAGAGTGGCAGTGGGCAGCAACTCAATCAAGGTAGCTTGGCCATCGCTGCGAAGAAAACTCTTGCGGATTGACTCTGGCAAATCATCGACAGCATCCGCAGTGTCCGACATTCCCGTGAGGGTCGGAAGAGATAAGACCTCTTCCGCTCTAGGATCGCTCTGGCAGCGCTTCGTCAAGCGACTGACGGCAAGCCAGCCAGCCGGCGAGAGCGGCGGCGACTGCGGCGGCAACTCCAGGACCACTCGGAGGGACTGCACAATACCCGACCGCCCCATGCCTTGAAGCGTGTGCAGTGCTTGCACCGACTCGGCTGTGGCCGGGAGCGAGTCATGGTCAGGAATCCCGGGAGAGATTCTCCGTGCCTGGAATGCAAGGATCAGTAGCGGAATCCCGGCGACAAGCAGAGCTGTCCAGGGCCGGCGGGTTATGATGCTGCCCCACCGCACCCACGGCTCGCTCGCCGCGCATGGGCTGTCCCGCGTTTTGAATCGTCTGGCTGGAAGACGCACTCTGGCGGCATTGATGCGATGCCCTAGCAGACCAAGCACCCAAGGCACAATGAATGTACATAGCATGACACTCAAAACGGTTACGAGCAGGCCAGCTATCCCGATGGAGCGCAGTTCGCTGATGGGCACAGTCAGCAGCGCTGAAAATCCGATTGCAACTGTCGTGGCCGAGATTATCAGCGTCCGCCCCGCTTGCCCGGCAGCAATATCGGCAGCGTGGCCGGGATCATATCCCTCGGCCAATGCTTCGCGAAACCGGCTCACCATCAGCAAGGCATAGTCGATGCCCAAGCCAAGGCCGAGCATCGTCGCCAGATTCTGCACCAGAATCGACAGCTGTAGATAATGCGCGAGTAGCGCAGCCGCACCCATCGCCATCGAGATTGAGAGTACTCCAACTCCCAGCGGCAATAGCGCGGCCACAAGACTGCCGAAAGCCAGCAACAGCAGAAAGAGAGTTACCGGCATCGCTCGTTCCTCGGCATGGTTGACGTCATCTGCACTGACCTTGCGAAGATCGAAGGTCAGTGGCGTTTCACCCGTAATCTCCAGTTTGATATTGGGGTATTGCGACCTAAGCTGACCTTCCATCCAGTCTGCTCTTGCCCTCAGTTTGGGGACCAACGCGTCGACAGTTTCATCGTGCAGGTCCAGCCCGACGATGATCAAGGCCCCGCCATTGTCCCCAGTGAACAGAGGATCTGGCCAATCCAGACTCGAGACGGCACCCGACACTCCTGGCACACTACGCAATGAACTGGTTAAGAAGCCCAATGCATCTGCGCCTTTGGCTGAATCCGGATCGGAAATACCGCTGATCACCAGAACCAGACGGTGGGCGTACGGAGACTGGAAACGCTGCGCCAGTTCCAGGTCAACTTTTCCGGATTCTCCGCCCTTGATGTGAACAACTGTCTCCAGGCGACGTTCGACTTTGTAGGAAAAGGGCAGTAGCGCAAGCGCCATGACAAACCCCGACATCGCCAACCAGAATCGGCGGCGAGCGGCATCATGGCCAGTCTTCAAGCTTGGCATTACCATGGAAGATCCGCGTCGTTTCCTGGTTCGTCTGAGAGCAATGAAACGACTCCGGTGATCGGGTACATCCATGATATACGGTCAAACTGGATATTCATTGGGGTTCGGCCTTGAGCTTAGTTAACGATAAACGATGATGTAAAGCTCGTTGACGATCGGGGGGAGTCCGATTCAGTTCTCCGGAGAGATTTCCCAATCAGAGTCGGACTGGGGAACGTAACCGAGTTCTTCCTGACTTAGGAATGCATCTTTTGGACCGGATGACGGGCAACTCGGAAGCAATCCACATGCCTGATTAACGCCGCGGTTATCGAGCATCACAGCGACGTCGCGGGCACGGGATCCAATACTTATGTTTAGGCCAGGCCCAGTGGTTCGGAGCGAGCAATCGTCAAGCTCCTTGAGGTCTGACTTGGTGTAATCTCTCCCGTGCATGAAAAATTCTGACGCACGAAGACTCGCGTGGGCTTTGGCACTCGGCACTGGGCTCATTTACCTCGCATTTCTTCCCCCCGGCATCTATTCCGTCGACGGAAATTCCATCTTGGCAGTCGCCGAATCTGTCGTGACCCGGCACAATCTGACCGTACCCGCTGGGCTCGGTATCCCTGGACGCAATGGGCAGATTTATTCCTCCTGGTATCCGTTGCAATCCCTGCTCGCGGTCCCCTTCGTCATGATTGCCTCCCTTGTATCTCGCTGTTGGCATGTACCCTTGCATTTTGTTGCTGCCGCACTTGCCGGCGTCTTGCCCGCTGTCTTTACAGCTGCAACAGTCGCGTTGGTCGCGCTGATCTCCCTACAACTCGGGAGCACGCTCCAGGCTGCTCGCGGGGCTTCGCTCTGTTTTGCAGCGGGCACCATCGCCATGGTTTATGCTCGGACCTTTTACGCTGATCCTCTGCTTTCCTTATTGGTTGCTGCGGGCATCTATCTAGTTTTTGTCGGCTCGAACCGGACGATCTCGTTGGCTGCGTTGATTGCGTTATTGGCCGTGCTGGCAAAACCCACCGGCATTTTTCTCGCTCCCGCACTTTCGGCCTATCTTCTCTTGAAGAAAACGCCGGCACGCCTCGCTCTGACACCCACACTCGGCGGCGGCTTGGGCCTAGTTCTCTACTTCTTCTATAATTACTTTCGTTTCGCAAATCCATTTACCTTCGGCCAGCCGTGGATCTTCTCACTTTCTGCACTTCCGGAAGGTATCGCTGGTTTGCTCTTTAGTCCTGGACGCGGAATCATCTGGTACTCCCCGGCTGTGCTCTTGGCTATCCCGGCCTTCCGCAAAGTCTGGGGAAAAAAGCCGATCGAGTCGCTTTTGATCGCTGCCATTTTTCTTGGCTTCCTTGGGTTGCATTCCCTCTATGAAAACTGGCACGGCGGCTGGTCTTGGGGGCCGCGCTATCTCCTCCCCGCTCTGCCAGGGTTGATGGCCCTGACGGGGCTTCTCGAAGGAAAAGCGGCAAAGGCCCTCCTCTATTTGTCGTTCCTGGGATTCCTAGTGAATGCGCCGACACTTGTATCCTTTTACGAACGCTATTATGCGGAAGCCAATGAACAGGGAATCTCAGATAGCCAGTTATATTGGTCTCCGGTGTACGCACCGCTCTTTCACGGTTGGGGCGCCGCCTATCGCCAAATCACGGATGCGAGGAACCAGGATGTCCGCGAACTCTTTCACCAAAGGGGCACTCCCAGCGAGACAATCGCGTCATCTCGCGCCCTGCGCATCGTCGCTGTCTGGTGGTGGGTGCTTCCCATCGCCCACATCCCGCGGTCCGTTGGATTTGCGTGTTCGCTTGTAATGGTGGTTTGCGGGTGCTGGCTTTTGCTCAGGGTAAGATTCTCTTCATCTTCTGCGATGGTTGGGCAGGATGTGGGAAACGGGAATCCGAGCAATCCTCGACTTCCAGCAAGTACTTGAGCTCTTGAAGGCGGAGCTTCTTACTTTTCCTTCATTCGAATGCAGGACTCATCCAGCAAAACGAGCACGGCGACCAGGAACCGCTCAAGCTATAATCCTCCTCCTTAAGCGTTGTTTCCCGCTGGCATCTTATAGGGCGCGTCGCGAGGGGGCATGCATCTCTGCTAATCTAATCGGGGGTCCCTCCTGCGCTCATTGAGATTCGCGGGCAGCTCCTTTGGAGTTTCACTAAGACCTGATGGCTTCGGTAACCGCACCTACTTCGCCTCTTCCCGTGCAACACGCCGCGTCGGCCACTGTGCGGATTGAACCGCCGCGCGGTTGGCTCGATCTGCGCCTTGGCGAGGTGTGGTCATACCGTGAGCTGCTTTATTTTTTTGTTTGGCGCGATGTAAAAGTTCGGTACAAACAGACCGTGATCGGCGTTGCCTGGGTTGTGCTGCAGCCGCTGCTGACCATGGGAGTGTTCACACTTTTCTTTGGCCGCCTTGCCAAACTGCCCTCCGACGGACTCGCGTACCCCGTTTTTTACTTTTCCGCGCTCGTTCCCTGGAACTATTTCGCCACGGCACTGCAATCCTGTACGGCCGTCGTGGTGGATAACCAGCGCGTCATCACAAAAGTTTTTTTCCCTCGTTTGGTGCTTCCGCTTTCCGCGGTCGTTTCCGGTCTCTTGGACTTCGCCATCGGATTCGTGGTCCTCTGTGTGGTCCTGGCTGTTTACGGCATTCGGCCCGGCCTCGCCGCATTGTGGCTGCCTGTTCTGCTGCTCCTTGCCGTTCTGACGGCACTGGGAGTGGGTCTATGGATGTCCGCACTCAATGCGCTGTATCGCGACGTACGGTATGTTGTGCCCTTCCTGATGCAGTTTTGGATGTTCTCTTCACCGGTCGCATATCCGTCTTCGCTTGTTCCGCAGCGGTGGCGCTGGCTTTACGGGCTTAACCCAATGGCGGGAGTGATTGACGGGTTCCGGTGGGCGCTGACGGGGCACGGTCAGCCTCCGGGGCCGCTTCTGCTCGCATCAACAGCCATGGTTGCGCTTGTTCTTGTAGGCGGGCTCTTCTTTTTTCAACGAATGGAAGGAAGCATAGCTGATCGGGTGTAATTTCATGACTCAAATGGTCATTCACGGGGAGGGGCTTGGGAAGCGGTACCGGCTCGGTCTCACGGCTGACCCGGGCCTCCGCCACGCGCTGGAGCGTTTCGTTAAGTCACCGCTGGCGGCGTTTCGCCGCAAGAAGGATGAGACGTTCTGGGCGCTGAAGGACGTTTCGCTGGAAGTGAAAGAAGGCGAGGTCCTTGGTCTGGTCGGGCGCAATGGCGCGGGCAAGACTACGCTTCTGAAAGTCCTCTCTCGTATTACAAAGCCAACCACCGGTTGGGCGGAGATTCATGGCCGCGTCGGCTCGCTACTTGAGGTAGGCACGGGGTTTCATCCGGAGCTAACCGGGCGCGAGAACACCTTCCTTAGCGGTGCAATCCTCGGCATGGGCAAGAGCGAGATTACGCGCAAGTTTGATGAAATTGTCTCTTTCGCCGAGCTGGAGAAATTTATCGATACGCCCGTGAAGCATTACTCCAGCGGCATGTATGTCCGTCTTGCCTTCGCCGTCGCTGCACACTTGGAACCGGAGATCCTCTTTGTGGACGAAGTGCTCGCTGTCGGAGATGCGGCTTTCCAGAAGAAATGCTTGGGGAAAATGGGCAGTGTATCAAGGCACGGTCGCACGATCGTATTTGTAAGTCACAATATGACTGCGCTACAAAAGCTCTGCACGCGAGTAGTGTGGCTCAACGGCGGAAAAGTGGTAGAGGCCGGGGATCCTCGAAAGGTTATCGATCACTATCTACAAACAAACGCAGTTGCCAATCTTGAATCCGTTTGGGAAGACGACCTGACGGCACCCGGGAATGAACGTGTACGGCTACGAAGCGTGCGCATACTGCCGCAAACAGATTCCTGTGGACCGATCACGGTGCACACTCCCCTACGAATTGAATTCACTTATTTTAATTATGTGCCGGACAGTATGTTGAATGTGACTATGATTCTCAATAACCTGGAAGAAGTATGCGTTTTTGCCACGGCTTCCGATTTTGCGCTGCGGCCGACAGGACTTATCCGCCATACGGTAGAGATACCGGGGGACTTTCTTAACGCTGGCTCATACTACGTCAATATGCTGGTTGTGAAGGACACATCGACTGGCATACTGTTCCAAGACAACGTAGTTGCTTTCGAGATACTCGAAGGCGACGTTGCGGGCAATTGGTACGGACGGTTCCCGGGGGCTGTTCGTCCTAAGCTAAAGTGGGAGTCGAAAGCGATCTAAAGCCGCGATTCCATCGACTCGACACCGAAAGACCCTTGGATGCTTGCTTTTCAACGCGGAACGTTACAGATTATATTCGGCTTGCCTGTTGGGAGATCGTTCGCATGCCGCACAGCTTCTGAACCACCTCGCCCCCGTGTGAAATTGCAAAACGCAAGATTTCACAGATGACTGCGATCTGATCCCCACTTACTGCTGTTCCCGTAGGGAGGACCAGCACGCGGCGCGCCAGCCGTTCGGTAACCGGAAGTCGATTGCCAATGTTTGGCATCGTCGACAAATAAGGTTCCATACGATGACATCCAGGAAAAAAGTAGCGACGGGCAAGCACGTTTTCCGCCCACAGAATTTCCTGCAATTGGTCGCGGGTCAGCAGGGCCCGGGATTCGTCGACCTCTAACACAATGTACTGGTAATTACGCTTCTCTCTGGCGTCGTATTGAAGCATATGCACGCCTGGGATGCCCTCGAGCCCTTGGCAATACGCTCTGTAATTGAGATAGTTCGCAGCGAGGAAGTCCGTAAGACTCTCTAGGTTGGTAAGCCCCATCGCGGCCGAAGCCTCACTCATTTTGGCGTTGGTGCCAAGCGCGTCCGTCTGGTCCAGCCCGGCAAAACCGAAATTGCGCATGCGCTGCACACGCTGCGCCAGCTCCGCATTATTCGTGGCCAGCGCTCCGCCCTCGAACGTATTGAAGAATTTCGTCGCGTGGAAGCTGAACACTTCGGCGTCGCCGAAGTTCCCGATCATGCGCCCGCGCCACGAGCAGTTGAACGCGTGGGCGGCATCAAATAGAAGCTTCAGGCCGTGCCTTCTGGCGATGGAGGTCAGCGCCTCGATGTGGCAGGGCTGCCCCCAGAGGTGCACGCCAATAATGCCAGTTGTACGCGCGGTGATGAGTTCCTCGACGCGTGCAGGATCAATGGTGTGGGTGGCGGGATCGACGTCACAAAAAACCGGCGTGAAGCCAAGCCATTGCACGGCGTGGGCCGTGGCGATGAAAGTAAAGGCGGGTACGATCACTTCTTGACTCATGTGCATGGCACGCATCGCCAGCTGGAGACCGTCGGTCGCGTTGCACAGGGAATCGCAATGGCTAACACCGAGTAGGTGGCGCAGATGTTGTTCAAGCCTCTCAACGCACGGCCCTCCATTGGTGAGCCAACGACGGTCCACAATCTCGCTAATCCGCTGTAAGAGGCGTTCTTTGTCACCGATATTAGGACGACCGACGTGGAAGGGCTCTCCGAAGCTCTTCTGGCCGCCGAAGATGGCGAGATCGTGGATCATTTTCTTTGTCAGCATGTCTAAGCTCTTCGCAGTTGTGGACAGCGAACCACATTGTTGCGCTTACCGAACATCAATCGAACAAGTTAGCAAGCAATCCCTTTTCTGGGAACTGAGGGGTTATGAGACCTTCTTGCGGCTTATAGATGAACGGATGAGGGTAACCCCTCTCGATAAAGGTCCGCTCCGCAAGATTGTTATATCGATAGTGAATTGACCACCTAATTGATTCTGTGGAGTTCGTCCCTGACCTGTGGACTAGAAACGAAGAGAAGATTAACGCATCGCCTCTTACAACTTCGACAGGAACAAATTTGCGAACTATCACCTCCTCCGATATCTTACCGTAGTATGAGACGCTCTCTGATTCTAGAAGGCCCCATTTGTGGCTACCCGGGATGACTTCCAGAGCACCCAAACTTCTGTCGATATCGACCAATGGGACCCAAATCGTAATTGCGTCCAAGGAACCTTGGCTAGAACGCCAATCCTGATGAGCATCAAGGCGCCAGTATTCCTCTCGCTTGGCGAGGTACCTGCTATTAAAGAACATGACTGGCCGGGCGCTAATGCTCGGGAAACCCAGACCGAGAGCCTTCAACTGGTCTATGATGCGCGGCTCTGTTCCCAATCTATGCAGGGAGATCAAATGCTGCACTTGCTTTCCGCAGTTAACGATCTCCTGAAAGTCGTTCTCAAAGAGCGCAAACAGGGCCTTATTGAAATTCGCCTCTACGGCGAGGTCTTCGGTGTCGAGATGATGCCTTCTCAACTGGGCCTTGAAAACGTCCTTGGCTTCCTCGTGAACCCGTTTGATGTCGTCCCTATCAAAGAAGTTTTTAAGCAGAAGAAATCCATTTTGGTTGTAGAGATGTTTGTCGATCATGAGATGTACTCCCAGTCATTGCAGTCGGACAGCGTAGCCGAATCCCGACAGGCCGAATTTGTTGCCGCAATAGAACATGTATTTCTTTCCCTTGTGTATAAATACGTGGGGATACTCAATCATTTCCGAGTCCCAACCCTCCGACGAAACGTCTATACCGACGTGGTCATCCTTGCGCAACCAGCTAATTCCGTCCTCAGATTCCGCATAGCCAATGCGGTAGCTCGTTTGCCGGTTCGTTCGGTAGTCAGTGCCTCCGCGATAGCAGTACCACATCTTGAGGATGCCATCTTCTTGCAGCACGGACGGCCTGCCAACCGCTCCTTCGTCGGGTGACTTGTAGTCGATGGCGATAGCGCCGGTTCTCCGCCAATCGATACCGTTCTCGGATTCAGCAACCTTGATGTGATAGCGGGGTTCTGGTGAAGCCCCAACAACTTCCCATCCCGTACATGAGGTATACCAACATCTCCACATTCCGCGGTCAACGAGGACACACGCAGTGCCGCTGAAATAGGGCTCCGCGTGGCACGCAGAAAAAAGAGGCCCCTCGGAGAATTTCCGGAATGTGGCCCCAGCGTCCTCGCTGACGGCCAGGCCTATAGATAGGTGATAAGGAACCGTGTTTCTGACATTCCATGCCGTGTAGTAGAGATATTTCTTGCCAGCGTGATCCGTAATCCAGGACGGCATCATGCCGCAGTCATCGAAAGTTCCGATCTTTCCTAAGGGCAAAATAGGATCGCTAATATCGCGGACTATCCTGGAAGGGTCGCCTGCGTCGACCTCGATGAAGCAGATATGGTTACGGTTTTTTTCGTCACGCGTCCCAAAATATAACCGCCAGACTTCGTCGCTAATCACATCGACTACCGGTTCGGTTGCATACGCGCGGTTCCACCAGTGTTCGCCCCGTGGCCTATAGATCAAGCCCTTTTTGACCCACTTATTCTGAGATGGCAGCGCCCGGGTATTCATAGCTAGAAATCCAAATCGCTGCTTAGAACCTGGCCCTTCTTAGCCGGCGCACCTTTGTAGACGCCCCAAGGCTCCGTGTCGGCAATGATGCTTGCAGCCATGGCGATAAGCGAACCCTCCGCTATCTTTAGGCCATCACGGATAGTAGCGTTCACTCCAAAAAAGCAAAAGGGCTGCACGGTGCAATGGCCCGAGAGCACCACGTGGGAAGTGAACAACACGTGGTCCTGGATCACGCCGTGGTGGCCAATATGATTACCCGACCATAGGACGACATTATTCCCGATAGGGGTGAATGGCTGGAGTGTATTGTCTTCCAAGATGAAGCAGTTGTCTCCGATCTGGGCCTCCGGCCAAACCGTGGCCTTTGAGCTGACATAGCTAATAAGGTTATACCCCTTAGCCTTTATTTGATTGTAGATACCCTCTCGCAAGCGATTCATCTTGCGGTGGGACATGGGAGCAAAGAACATGTAATCGGAAGGGGAATACTTGTGCTCGACTTCTTCAAATGCGACGACTGGTAGCCCTCTGAAGGTTCCGGTTGGAGGAATGTATTCGGCGTTAACGCTGAACGCGACCACGTCGTGCTGGGTATCGTGCTTCAAATAAAAATGCGCCAGTGAAGCAAAATCGGCAACCCCGAAGATAATAACATTTGCCATTAACGGTCTCCGTCAACGGTACACGTAGGTTGTGTATTCATAGAGGCCATAATCGTTCCGAATGACGAAATTGCGGGTCAGAGACCCGATGAGAATACGGGTCAAGGTATCAAATGGCAAGTGAAACAGATCTTGGCGCTCCCAATCAACATGCTTGGACATTACATTGAACGCGATTCCGCGCTCGGCCTTGGCAAACACCGCGCTCAGCATACGTTCGAAGTAGGAAATCATTTCATCAAAAGTCAGGCCCCTCTTTTCGGTGAAGACGCCGTTCATCACGATATAGTCAGACGCGGGAACGGCGGCTGGTTCTTCCAAAATGTCGGCACAGATATAGTGGTTTTTCGGAAACTTCTTGCGTGAGAGTTCGACGAACTTTGGCGAAAGATCTAACCCCACGTATTCAATCCCAGTGTCGCCGCTTGCAACGATGTGCTCGTACAGGTGAGATGCGCCGCACCCAAAGTCGAGTAACTTCACAACGGGAGGACGTGGCGTGGGAATAAGTTCAAGCATCACGCGGTAGCGTGTTTCTGCATCCTGCGCTTTGGGCCAATCCACACCCAGGTGAGAATCCCCGTGCCTGGCAAGGCATGACTCGTAGTGCTCCACAATTTCAATGTACTTTTTTGTGGGAGAGCAATGGGAGGTCAATTAAATTCTCCCTTGCGGTAGGCCGGAAAGTAGCTTGTGATTCCAATCCCACTCCTGCGTACCAGGTGGTCATATTTCTCACGGTCGAAAATGCGCCCGCAAAGATATGTTGTGCGCGCCGCGGTGGACCATCCTCGCTTGAAGCGGCTAAGGCCATCATCGGCAGCGCTGCCTAGCCCTGCCCCTGCTCCCAGGTTCACGTACTGCAAGCCACACGCTGCGAAGTAGTCGAGCGCCTTGCGAAACAAAGCAAATGACGCGCGCAAACGGTAGCCATCTTCCGTATACGCTCCGAGGTGGTAGTAAGCGACGTCATTCTGCACGTACCATAGGATCATCCCGACGGTTTGCAGATTGCGAGAAGCGCGAAAGGCAACTATACCGGGAGTCTTGAGCTGCTTTGCAAAAGAGGCAGAGGAAAATGCGCGTATGCCGCAAATCTGGTGGCGTTGTACAAGCACGGAGTAAAGCTTGACCCAATCGTCAAGATAGGAAAACGGGTCCTCACAACGCTCAACGATGACCTGCTTCAGGCCGAGAGCAGCGTTGCGCGCGTGATGCTGGGAGATTACGCTCTCCGGAGGACAAGCCAGGTCATTGATAAAATGAGACTTAAAGGGAGTTACCAGATCTCCGAAGCAATCGTGAAGCAAGGCTTCGTCGTACTCGCCGAAAGGGTCCGTCACTACGATAACGCTCACCAGGGATTCGCCGACTTGCGTGAAATCGTGCTTTAGCGATTTCCAGTCGGAGCAGGCAAACAGCGGATACCCGCCCATAGCGTCGGTCTGGGTCCCATCTATCCTGCGTTTGAGCAACCAACCGCCGCTCTTGGGCAATGGGAGAGGCTCTCCAAATTCTGAGAGCGAGTTCGCATATTCCGGATGCAGGTACCCAGTCATGCCTTCTTAGATTAGCAGAACTGAATTGGGTGCAGAAGACGGATTGCGGCGGGCTTGGTTGCTAGTGACTTTTCCGCTTGCTAGTATTGCGCCGACGATTTGATTGTCGACATGGATTAGAATGAGGACAGAAATTGATCGCACGCGACCATGCCAGGATGAGTTTCTTGGAGCACTTCACAGAAGAACTGCTAAGCGACTGGCAGCGGCACGAGTCCGGGAACGTGGACCGGGAACGATTCGCTGATCGATCCTCCATTGGGATGAGAGCCAGGAGTAAGATTCGAGAATTGGCTTCTTATTTCGGATTTTATCGAGCTTCGGTACTACCCTACGACGAACTAAGAGAGGTCTTCAACGTTGACGGGCTGAGCCACGCTTATGAACTACTTGAGGACGAGAAGTCGCGCGATTTATTCGTCAAGGTTCTCGCTTACCGAGTACTGGGCAACCGGCACGTGCGGCTGCCATTGAACAATGCGGAATATTGGAAACTGCGACGGTCGTTGGGCAGGTTCGTAGAGAAGCGGGATACGGTAGAAAGTCCCGTCTTAGGTGCACTGGGCATATGCAATTTCAACCAAATGCGCCTTCACGTTCATCCGCTCGCGATCTTGCACACGTTCTTACTAGAACAATATCACTGCGAGCGAGCCGGCATCGGTGTAAAGCCAGGCGACGTGGTCGTCGACGCTGGGGGTTGTTGGGGCGACACAGCGCTGTACTTCGCGCTGAATGCCGCGCGGGTCTACTGTTTCGAGTGCACTCCCTCGAACCTCAAGATTATTAGTGAAAACTTGGCGATGAACTCGTCACTTAGCAAGAAAATTGAAGTGGTTCAGAAAGCGCTATGGAACACGTCTGGGGAGAAATTATTGTTTCAGGAAATGGGTCCCGGGAGCCGAGCGAGTTCGGACGGAACCGGCGTAGAGGTCGAGACGCAGAGCCTCGACGATTTTGTCGCTGCAAATTCGGTGGGGCGCGTCGACTTCATCAAGATGGACATTGAAGGAGCTGAGCCGAAGGCGTTGATAGGCGCCGAGAAGACCATTCGAAAGCACCGGCCGCAGCTAGGCATTTCAATTTATCACGATGTGCGTCACTTCGCCTCGATCCCGCGTTGGATCGCTGATTTGAATCTTGGGTATCGATTCTATCTAGACCATTTCACCATCCATGCTGAGGAGACAGTGCTATTCGCGCGCGCAGATTGGTGACGCTTATCGGCTGATATCGAAAATACTAAAGCAGTGAGTCTTTGGCATGCAAAATCAAGCAGGGCTTTCGGGGTAGGAAGAAGGTAACGAGCAGCATGAGCAGTATCGGCCAGACATTTTGTTTGTGAGTGCTCTAATCGTGGGTTTCCGCACGCTTCAACACTATGAAAGCAGCGTTTCCAGGCTTCGATTCAGCTGCCACTAAGCGATTTCGACCGTGTGAACATTTTGTACCACGAACCGAGGAGCGCATAGGCTGCAAGTGATGCCAAAGGACGCCGACTGCCGGGGAGCTGGAATCCACCGTTTCGGACGTAGCTAATTAGGTGTTTCACAGTCTCTGTGCGGCTGCCCCTCCGCCGCGATGCCATAGCCAATTCCAGATAAGGGCGGGCGATTGTCTGCCGTATTGTATCTGTGTACTGGAAGTCGAGATGCTTGTCGAGAACTGTCAGCATCTCTGCAATTTCCATCAACTGACTGGTTAGTGGAAGGGACGACCATATACCTCCAGAATGGCTTCGATAGACCGCCATCGCCTCATCCATAAGCTCAATTCTTCCTCGCCTTGCAACCAATGCGACCCGCGGCCAATCGCCAATGTTCATCTCGAGAAAACACTCAGGAAGTGGGCCGAACAAATCACGCCTCACTACAGTTGTGCAAGTGAAGACAAAATTTTCCTTGAGGAGGTCCTCAATCGTGTATGACCCAGCACCACGAGACGGAAAAACACCAGCCTGTCCAGTATTCATTTCGTCGAGGATTTGGACTCGATGACAGCAGATGGCGCAGTCGTGATGCGCATCGAGGAAGTCGACCTGTCTCTGCAGCTTGTCGTGACACGTCCAATAATCGTCGCCCTCGATCAATGCCAGGTACTGACCTCGGCAAGCCGCCAGAGTTGCCTCCATATTCCGCGGGCCACCGATGTTTTGGTCCCTAAGGAGAGGCAATATTCGGCCCGGATATCGGCGGTGGTAGTCCATGATAATGGCACGTGTATCGTCTGTCGAACAATCATCGCCGATGACGATCTCGCAATCAAAATTTACCCGTTGCGCCAAAACGCTCTCAATTGCATGCGCGATGAAACGCCCATGATTATATGTGATCATTACGACGCTGAGCTTCACACGAACATTCTCGCATGAAACGCAATTGTGAGTTTTGCGCAAGCCAGACGAGCAGACACAAGTGTCCAGCTTGCCGTCACCGTCCGGTGCTTTCCGGCCGGGCACACTTTGTAACTAAATAGTTTGTGTCGCCTGAGGTGAATTCTATAGTTGCGACGACACGACAAGAGCATGCTACTTATCCGATCGATCGTTGAATCGGCATTAGCTCTCCGATTGTCTCAATCGAGACGAGCGTTTTCGACGACCAAGCCTTCCTGTCAGAAGCCATAGATATCATGTTTACATGGCGTCGGAAGGCTTACAATTTCAGTGGGTCACAAAAGCCATGAATAGAAACCCATTAAGTTGCCCGAACCCGAGATCGCGCTACTTGAACCTCGGCTGCGGTTCACGATTCCATCTCGGTTGGGAAAACGTGGACATGTATCCTTACGGTCCGGGCGTGCGGGTTCACGATTTGACCAAGAGGACGCCCTATGACGACGAAACGTTTGACGTGGTCTACCATTCCCATGTCCTCGAACACTTCCCGAGGAGGCAAGCCCTATCCTTTCTTCAGGAGTGTCGTCGGATATTGAAATCTGGCGGCGTCGTGCGTGTCGTCGTTCCTGACCTCGAACGTATTACTCGGCTCTACATTGAATCGCTGGAAAAAGCGTCGACCGATGTGCCCGGATGGGCCGACAACTATGAGTGGATGGTCATCGAGATGTACGACCAGGCCGTAAGGGAAGAGACTTGCGGTGCGCTCACTGAATATTTCAAGCGGGACCCACTACCCAACTGGGATTTTGTCTCCGGGCGCATGGGTGCGTACGGCGACTCGTCCCGAAAAACGCTAGTAGACATGGTACAGAGAAGTAAGACTGTTGCATCCCGTCCTAAGCTAGCCTGGGGATACCTCTTTCGTAATGCAGGAAAAGTGTTTCGCAATAAGCTCCTCAAATTCTTGCTGAAAGAGCAAGGCTGGGAGGCGCTCCAGGTAGGCCAATTCCGCCGCGGGGGCGAAGTTCACATGTGGATGTACGACCGCTATTCCTTAGCAAAACTCCTGCACTTCGTCGGTTTTATCCAGGTCCAGCAAGTCGGTCCTGCGGAGAGTCGAATTCCGGACTGGCCCGCCTTTTGTCTGGATACTGAACCTGACGGCCGAACGTATAAAGCCGACTCTATGTACATGGAAGCATCCAAGCCGTGAGAGTTTCGAAGTTTCTGTTCATTGCTACCAATGAGTGGGCTCCCTGGGGTGGAAGCGAACTTCTCTGGAGCCAAGCAGCAGCGAAGCTGGCGCGCCGCGGAAACGAGGTTCTTGTAAGTGTCAAAGATTGGGGCAAAGCCGTTCCACAAATCGAGCAATTGCGTTCGGCAGGCTGCCGGATTTTTTATCGGCGCGCGCCCTCGTTTATTTCCCGGCAGGTTCGGAAAATTTTCCCGCTTCCTGAATACGCTCTCAAGCATATACGCGGCGTGGGGGACGGTGTGGACTTGGTGGTGATCTCTCAGGGCATTAATAGTGACGGGCTTCCATGGATGGAGGCAGCGAAAGCTGCGGGGCGAAGATATGCAGTCATCGCGCAAGCTGTCCACGATTATTACTGGCCGATGGAAGATATGGTCGATAGGCAGGCAGCAGCCTACGAAGGCGCTAGCCGCGCGTATTTCGTATCGCAAGGTAATGTCGATGTGAGCCGCCGCCAGTTTGCCACTCCGCTTCTCAATGCCAAGATAGTCCGAAACCCCTTCAATGTCCGTTACGACGCGCAGCCGGTTTGGCCAGGCGATCCGTCGGAGGGTCTCCTCTTGGCCTGCGTTGGGCGTCTGGAGATGGGGACGAAAGGGCAGGATTTGCTGCTAGAGGTATTAAGCCTGCCTAATTGGCGGGAGCGCAAGGTTCGCGTGTCGCTGGCTGGTGTGGGCCCAAATGAGCGCGTGCTGCGACGCCGCACGGAACAGCTGAAACTGACTTCTATCGAGTTCCTGGGCTATCGAGACAACATAGAAGAAGTTTGGAGCAGGCATCACGCCCTCGTGCTCCCATCGCGGCAAGAGGGGATGCCGCTGGCAGTCGTCGAAGCCATGCTCTGTGGCCGCCCATGTATTGTCACAGATGTCGCGGGTCAAGACCTGGTCCGCGATGGCATAAACGGTTTTTTGGCGAAGGCCCCCACGGTCGAGCTAATGGAGGAAGCGATGAATCGGGCATGGGACATTCGGGGCCGTCTACGCGAAATCGGCCGAACCGCCGCAAACGACGTTCGCCAATGGGTGTCCGCGGACCCCGCAGAGGATTTCGTTCGGGAGTTGGAGAGTCGAGTTGGGAGCAACGACGCCCAGGCCTAATGAAAAAACTAATTCAATCAACTCTGGGCAAATTCGGTTTCCGCCTGGTGCGCATCCAAGACGGTCCGAGACCCAGCGAAGGGCTTGATCCGTTTTTCACATTGCTTCAGCGGCTGGGGTTCGCCCCGAAACACATTCTCGACGTCGGCGCTAACCGAGGCAATTGGACCCGCACCGCCTTCCGGCATTTTCCCAGTGCCCGCTACACCCTCGTCGAGCCCCAGGATCACCTGAGATCCAACATTAAGGATCTCCTCGATCGCGGCTGCAAAATTCAATGGATCAACGCGGGCGCGGGCGACCAGTCCGGAACCATGCCTATGAGCATTTCTAACCGTGACGACAGCAGTACTTTTGTGCTCACCGATCGCCACGGCCAAATGACGGGCTCGCAGCAAATCAACGTCTCGCTAAAAACGCTGAACGAAATCGTCGCAGCCAGCAACGCGGGCATGCCCGAAATGGTGAAGATCGACGCCGAAGGCTTTGACCTGAAAGTTCTGGCTGGCGCCTCCGACCTGCTTGTCAAAACCGATATTTTCCTGGTGGAAGCCGTGGTCTGCGGCAACTACGAAAATTCCGCTGCGGCGGTAATCCATTTCATGGCGACTGCCGGCTACCGCTTGATCGATATCACCGACCTCAATCGCAGCCCCAAACACGGCGTCCTCTGGCTCTGCGAACTCGCCTTCCTCCGCGACACTAGCTCCCTCTTGAACGCCGTGACCTCCTATGAGTAGCCGTTAGCTAGGTAGCGAAGAGTTGGGAAAGGCGCAGCACTCGCAGCTGGAGCCCATAACGCATGCCGATCCTAGTTTGGAGACCCAACCCCGGAACGATGCGGCTCAGTACTTCGAGGAGCTCTCTCGGGTTGAAAAACCACGCCAGTACTGTTATTCTTCCTGTGGGGGGAGCGCCCTCTTGTCCCAGACCTCAGTAATAGGGTATCGCTGTCCTCGGCAATTGTACCGCGCTTTCTGGCCATTGCGGAAGGCCGACAGAGGAGTAGATGCGAACGGATGAAAGTTCTTGTCACCGGATGCAGCGGTTTGATTGGGTCTGAGGCGGTCGAACACTTTGACCGACAGGGACATGAAGTCACCGGCGTGGACAATAATATGCGCCGGGTATTCTTCGGGCCTGCGGGCGACACGCTGTGGAATCTCGAGCGGTTGAAAGCTGCGACGAGGCGGTTTACACACAAGGCGCTGGATATTCGCGACCGGGCGGCCATCGAGGAACTCTTTCGAGCTCAACGATTCGATCTGATTGTACACTGCGCTGCGCAGCCTTCTCACGATAAGGCGCGCGAAATTCCTTTAGTGGATTTCGAGGTAAATGCGCTGGGCACGGTGAATCTTTTGGAAGCCACGCGTCAACATTCTTCCGAAGCTGTCTTCGTTTTCATGAGCACGAACAAGGTGTACGGTGACGCGCCAAACGAAATTCCGTTGAAGGAGCTAAATAAGCGCTTCGATTACGCGAGACCAGAAGATTTTGCGGGAGTCGACGAAAACTGCCGGATCGATCGCACGTTGCATTCGCTTTTCGGCGCTTCGAAAGCCGCGGCCGATCTTGTTGCTCAGGAATATGGGCGCTATTTTGGGATGAACGTCGGCATTTTTCGCGGTGGCTGCCTGACGGGGCCTTCCCACTCCAGCGTCGAGTTACACGGGTTTTTGTCGTATTTGGTGAAGGTCACGCTAAGCGGTGGGACGTATTCTGTTTTTGGGTATAAGGGCAAGCAGGTACGCGACAACATTCACAGCCACGACGTGGTGCGCGCGATTGACGAGTTTGCGGCGCATCCGCGGCCAGGCGAAGTTTACAACCTTGGTGGCGGCCGCGGGAACAGCATCTCAGTCGTGGAAGCCATAGAGCGAATCGAGCAGATGACAGAGCGAAAGCTGGATTGGCGCTACATCGAAGAAGCGCGCAAGGGAGACCATATCTGTTATATCTCCAATCTTAGTAAGTTTCAGAGCCACTATCCGAATTGGAAGATTACGCGCGGACTGGATGCAATCCTACAAGAAATGATTGCATCGCAACGAGCGCAGTTGGCGCAGACCACGGCGCGATGAGCGAAAACGAGTAAGGAATGCTCACGTTCTTCACCACGGCTAAGCCCTTTCGAGACCATAGCGGCATTATCCAGCGCAATGCGTTGAAAAGCTGGACATTACTGCATCCGGAAGCCGAGGTCATTCTTTTTGGAGATGATGAAGGCGCGTCTGAGGCCGCTCGAGAGTTGGGGATCCGCCATGAACCTTATGTTGAACGCAACGAGCATGGCACGAAACGGCTCGACTACATGTTTGCAAAAGCGCAGGCCATCGCGCGGCACAATCTTCTCTGCTATATCAACTGCGACATTATTCTCATGCAGGATTTTTGCAGCGCGCTAGAGCGTGTAAAGACGATGCATTCGAAATTCCTGATGGTGGGTCGGCGTTGGGACACCGAAATCGAAGTACCCTACGATTTCGAGCAGAGCGATTGGCAAACGCGGTTGAGGTGTTATGCACTTCAAACGGCCAAGCAGCGGACGCCCGATTGGATTGATTACTTTGCGTTTCCCCGCGGGGTGTACGGACCGGACCTTCCCGCTTTCGTGATCGGACGAGTCTTTTGGGACAACTGGCTGCTTTGGAAGGTGCGGAATTCGAACTATCCCGTCGTGGATGCCTCGGCGGTTGTCGTTGCGGTGCATCAGAATCACGATTACGGCTATCACCCGTTGGGGCAGCAGGGTGTATTTCATGGAGCAGAATCCGCTCGCAACTACGAGTTAGGGGGCGGATGGAGGCACTTGCGGACGATTGCGGATGCCAGCGAGGTACTACGCGCGGATGGCTTGAAGCCCAATCGGTTGCGGCGCTGGGCAGCGGCGAAGCGGTATTTGCGGCAGGCATGGCGCGTTTTGCTTCACGATGTGATCCAGCCGGTGTGGTTTTTCTTTCTGGGGATTACGCGGCCGGTGCGTCGGATGCTTGGACTTCGCGCCGGGACGCTGCCACGTTCGCGCGAGAAAGTATAGCCGCGCGTGAGAAACACGGAATGAACACCCCCTTCTTCACGGTCCTGATCGATACCTACAACTATGGGCCGTACATTGAGGAAGCCGTTGCGAGCGTTCTTGCGCAGGATTTTCCCGCCGAGCAGCGCGAGATTCTGGTTGTCGACGACGGTTCTACGGATAACACGCAAGAACGAGTGCAGAAATTCGGCGCGGCGATTCGCTATCTTCGCAAGCCGAACGGAGGACAGGCGTCGGCCTTTAATTTTGGATCCGAACACGCGCGCGGCGAAGTTATCGCATTACTGGATGCGGATGACGTCTGGCTGCCGGGAAAACTTGGACGCGTCTACGAGGAGTTCGAACGCCATCCAACGGCGGGAATGGTTTATCACCGGACGTATTTGTGGAAGGGCGCGGAAGAAACTTCAAAGGATACGTATTTTATTGAGATTTCAGGGAAAGTTCCAGAGAGCCGGCGGGCGTTGCTGCAGTATCCGATGATAGGTACCTCCTGCCTGTCGTTCCGGCGAAATACGCTGAAGAAGTTGCTGCCGGTTCCGGAGGCGTTGCGTTCGCAGGCGGATGCGTACCTGACGGCGTTGATTATTTTTGTAGCGCCAGTGGTAGCGGTACCGGAATTTCTGGGGAAATACCGTCTGCACGGGGCAAATCTCTTCCAGGCGAATGCGGAGGGCAGCTCGCGGAGCCAGGTGGAACATAGGATGGCGATGCGCTCTGAACTCCTCTCCAGCATTCAAGAGTGGCTGGGAAAGCACGGGCATGAGGTGGGCACGGCGGATATTCGCGCTTACCTGAAACAATGGACGAAAGCTCAGGAACGCGATGGATTCGCCTTGGATGTGCCGGGCCGGTGGAAGTACTTCCAGCATTTGGTGGAGTTTCCAGGGATATACGGAGAGATCATGACGTGGCGGCACCGCGCGAACAGCTATCTCCGTGCGCTCGCGGCACTTTTCTTGGGCTATCATCACCTGCATTTGCTCGATGACATTCGGATGAAGCGCAAGCAGAAGTTAAGCGCATCTGTGGTGAAGAGCACAGAGGCGGAGAAAGAAAAAGCATTGGCCGTGAAGGGCTGAAGCGAAACGATGGCTTCTCAAGGTACTACGAGTCGAGGGATGAGTCCCGCTGCTGAGAGCGGAGGAGTTTCAGGAACTGCGGTCGTTGTCCGTTGCCCCGCATGCGATGAAATTTCGCGAGGGATTGCGGTCGAGCGATATGGGAAATATCAGCGCATTGCGTGCGAGGTGTGCGGACTGGAATATTGGGAACCGCGCGAGATGCCGGGCGCGCGCTGGTATGAACAGATGTATGGCGGCCGCGACGAAAAGCTGTTGCCGCTCGAGCCTGGTCACAAATACTTTCTTGGAGACCGGCTCGCGCCGGGCCAGGGCGACTTGCTGGATATCGGATGCGGCACTGGGAATTTTCTCGGAGCGGCACGCGCCGCAGGCTATACCGTGACCGGCACGGAACTCGATCGAAACGCAGCGCACTTCGCAAAAGAGCAGCTGAGATTGTCTCGAGTTCTTGGGCTGACCATCTCAGAGTTTGCGGAACAGTATCCGGATGAGAAATTCGACGTCGTGACTTTTTTTGAAGTGTTGGAACACCAGGCCGAGCCAGTTGAGTTTTTGCAGAAGGTCAAATCCTGCTTGCGGTCCCGCGGCTATATTTCGTTGAGCGTGCCCAATCGCGAGCGGTGGCTTACGGGGCCGGATGTTTTGGATTACCCGCCCAACCATTTCTTGCGATGGAACGTCGGGGCGCTGCGAACTTTGTTGACCGCACACGGATTTGAAATTCTTTCGGTGAAGGAACAGCCGGCCGGTATCGTCCATACGGCGCAGATGTTCAACATGAGTTTGCGCACGGGACTGTCGCGGAAGGTCACGGGAAATGCTTCGGCCAGTTTCCGCGATCTCATGCTGATGGTGCCGGAACAGGCTGCCGCAGCGCTTCATGCCGCACCGACAGCGCGCGAGCGCGCCGTGCAATTCCTTGGGCGCATGAAATACGCGGTTTGCTTCCCGATTGCCGTTGCGGCATATCCCTACGTGCGGATGCGCGGCTATAAAGGGACTTATCTGTATTTTCTAGCACGGCTTTCGCAATAAGAAAGCATTCTAAGAAAATAATCACAAAGCGCCGTACTTGAGGCTGAGCGAAAATAAGAAGCAAACGGACCACAACAAGTTGGCGCCGGATTCGGCCTAACGATGGGAGTCTGGACAGGGAGTTGATTATTTACCCAGCGATGAGTGCGGGCGAGACGCGTGTAAAAAGTCGGCGATAGCACGCTCCATGGCGTGATGTTTGACGAAAAGTGAAATGGCGGCAAGCCGCAATTCAACGAATCCAGCTGTGCCGAGGCTGCGGGGCCGGGGCGTTAATCGCAAATTGTGCCGAGAGAGCGATAGTGGGTAGTCGGAACAACACCCCAAGCAAGAGCCAAAAATAGGCATTCAACAGGAAATCTTCATAAGACTGAATGCCGCCGAAAGTGGCGGGGATAAGTAGGAAAAAAGCATACCAGAAGATGACAAAAGCCAGCGGAAACCAAGGAGATCCTTTTAGCTTCTTGACTACCTTCCACGCGGCGAACAAAATCGCAAAGCTCATAGTCATCCAAAGAACGAGGCCGCCGATCCCCATCTCGACGACAAGGGTTCCAAATCCACTTTCGACTCCAGCTACAGGGGGCTTTGCGTTGAAAAAGCGAGCGACGTATTGCCCGCCGAGCGCTGTTGTTCCGATGCCATAGCCATACGGCCACCGGTCGTAACCGAAGGCCCCGAGAAAATTCATCATAGGATAGTCCCAGGTACGGTGTGTCAATTCGCTCGTTGTGCTGTTGGGCGTGAGCGCTTCTTGGTAAAGAGACAGCCGCGAAAGGAGGGCGTCAGGATATGCAAAGAAGAGCAAAACAATGCCTAGCCCAATGCCTAGCGCGGCTCGCTGAATGGCACGAAAGACACGCAGTGCCTCATATTGTCGCCAGGGGGCACCCCAAATAAATGCAACGCTGGTTGCCAAGGCATTAATCATCGCCCACATGAATGAGCCCCTTGATGCAGTTAAGAATGCTCCGGGGGCCGTCACTGCAATGGCTATGAAGGCAAGTGCTCTACCTCGCTTTTGGCGGAGGAGGAGGTAGCCGCTAAATCCGAGGACGAGCAGCCAGGCCACAATGATGAAATCCGCATATCGACCAGCGCTCACAAACACGGAAGTAGGTCGGTAAGCCATAGTAGCGCCGTTCAAAGAGACGCGATAGAGAGTGCTTAGCAATTGGAGATCTTCCGCAGGTCTCGCGGGGTTCAAAAAAGATGGACCAAGAATGGACTGAGCAATGCCGAGCGAAATAATTATGAGAGCGAGGACTATGTTGGCCGTAAAAAAACGGCGTAATTGAGCTTCAGAGTTGATAAGCGCATAGCCTAAAAAGACCATCGGTACGTAGTAGAAGAAGATTTTGAAACCCATAAGACCGTACCAAATACTAGTGGAGGCTGGATTGAATATTTGGAGCAAGCCGAACCACACAAGGATGAGCACTGCTCCGAGGAAAGGAGGGCGGAAGGAGGTCACTTCCTTTCGCCGCATAGCCGCCAAGAAAGAAATAAAAACTATGAGCGCCAGAAAATCCTTGGCAAAATAGATTGCCATGTTGTTGCCAAGGAATTTCCGTGCAAAGTCCTCAAACAACAGCCAGCTTAGGAAAAAGTACACCCCGTTGCGCCAGTTGTTAAGAATCCCGATGACAATGGCGCCGCCGACCATCAGCATTCCTACGTAGGCGAGGCTTGTAAGATCGTCTCTGATCACGTATTCGGCGGCTTCGTAGGCGGCGAAGGCGCCTACGAGGTAGGTTCCGACGGTGAGCAGCGGACCTCTCGGTAATTGACGTAAGGACAAAGCAGTTGCAATTCTCATAATTTGACTCTGCGCCGAGTCTCATGATTATTACCTAGTCTGGATCATTCGGAAACCGGCGATTTAATAGGATAGTTCTAGACCGCCAGTTCCAACTACTTACCCACTCCTCCTTTTTCTACTTATAACTCGCAACCGCACGGTGCCAACGAAAGCCCCGCTAAGTGAGTCAATAGCTGCATTTTGGTAGGTGTCACCAAATAACTATTCGCAAAGAACCTTCCAAGTCCGAACGATCGCCACATCGCGGGACCGAGCCGGGCCTTGGCACGGTCTGGATTCAGCGTCGCGAGATAATTTGGTACTGGTCCCATAACCGGATCGAAACTAGGTTGGGCATCAGGAAGACAACGTACTCCAGCAAATTGCTCCTGAAGTCCAAAAATTGAATATCCCATTGACTTTAAATATTTGTGAGTAGAAGCAGGGAAGGGCGCCTCTTCCTCAAAAACAATGTCGCGCACAGCATTTCGTTCGAGTAGCCGTGTCATGCCCTGGAGCACGGCCAATTCACTTCCTTGTACGTCCATTTTCAAAACACCTACTTTTTCGTCCTCGTCGAGAAGGCTGTCCAAGTTTCGAATAGGTACGTCGATTGCTGCGATATCTGGAGTGGGTTCTAGTTTGTTCGAAATCCATGCTGAACCTCGGTTGGTGCGAAACCCGTCATTGGTTTGTAGTAATGCCTGCCCGCTCTGAATCCCTAAAGCTGCTTGGTGGAGAACAAAGGAGCCACACCTGTGATCTTTCTTCCAAATCTCCACGTTCTCCCTAAGAGACTCAAACACCTGAGGATGTGGCTCGAAGCAGATGATTCTTCCCTTCGAACCTACTCTGATGGCCAGAATACTGGCCGTGTAACCTATGTTCGCGCCGGCATCGATCGCCAATTCGCCAGGCTCGGTTAGCCTCCAGAGTGTCTCGGTCACTCCAAATTCGTACAATCCATGGCAGGCGATGTTATATCCGATAGCCTCGCGTGGATTGATCTTGATCGGCAAACCCCAGGGAAGTGTTACAACGACCTCCCGTTTGGAACGCCAAAGGCATTCGAGCCTTAATCTTCTTAAGACTTGAAGGGGTTGAAAGACGTAGGGAGGTGGAGCGAGTCGCAGAAGGGCTTTAGACGTCAGCATTTAAGCTCCGAGTGGGTTAAAAAGACAGTCCAACTTACCTACGACAAATCTCTCCCATGCTTGGGTTTTTCTTAGCCAACTGCTAAAGCCTACGACAGCCATGTGCGTCGGTGGTTCAAACCCCCGACGGTCGCAGAATTTTCACTGAAACGGCGCAAACCGAGCAACGAAAGGCGAACCGGCCGCTCGATTTGTCGAGGCAGCCATTTTAAACCGCTCACGCATCCCTCCGTTTCTAATTATAACTTGCAACAACACTTAGCAGGCCTTTGGTGACATTTTCAAGGTCGGACACTGTGTTTTGAGGCAAACTGTCACCAAACTATGGTGCGTCTGACGTCGTGTGATTTCCTGGGAGGTGAACACGCAATGAAGCGTATGGCCGTTCTCGCTCTTTTGCTAGTCGGTTCCGCGCGGGCGCAACGATTGCCGCCGATAGACACATTCGCATATGGCCAGGCGTTGGTTCCTTCTAGCACTACAGCTAGAACGATTTCAGGGCAGGCAACGGTAGTTCTGCAGAGTGCTCAGAACTTCCAGAACGGTCGGTATATTACGATCTTCAACGCCGGTCTCCCGTGTGGTCTTTCTGTTCCATCCGGTCCCGCGGTTATAACATCAGTAGATTCAGGTGGTCTCAATACCTTAGCGGGCCGTCCTGGTAGTTCCTCCTATGCTTACAAGGTCGTTGCCGCCGACAAATTCGGCTGCTACACGGCGGCGTCCGCTGCCGGGTCAACCAACACGGGCGCGACACTTGGAAGGCGGACCGTCAAAATTTCAACACTCGCCCGTTCCAACAATGTCGTTACCGTTTCAACTAGCGCCGCTCACGACTTGGTAGCCGGGGAACTTGTCCTCATAAACTATTTCAGCTCAACGGACGCGACTTTCGAGGGCTATTGGATTGTTCATTCTATAGTGGACTCGACGCACTTCACCTTTTTGTCCAGCATGGACACTCGCACAGGAGCGACGACCTCCGCGACTGGCGGCACCCTCTACGCGTATCACGCCAACCACATCACCTGGACTGCCGTCACGGGTGCATGGAAGTATTACGTCTATGGGCGTGCAGGTGGAACTTTCACTCTGCTCGGTCAAACGCTGAATAATTTCTACAACGATTTCGGTTCGCCGATGAACGATAATCAAACGTTCCCGGCATTCATTCCGACTACTGCTCCTTCAGTTGGGGCCAACGATCACCTGACCACGACGATCGTTTCCGGTGCCGGCACGACGTCGCTCAAACTTGCAGCTAACGCTGGTGCTTCGTTGAGCGTAGCCACGGCCAAGTCCGATGATGGGCCAGCGCTGCGAGCTGCGGTTTCTGCTGCTCGCGGGAGCGCGCCGGTTCAGGTTTCATTCCCCCTCACTATAAATTCCTACACGCAGCTCAACCCTGCGGTCATCAACTTTAAGTTGAACTTGATGAGTAACATCACCGCTAACGACACTTTGGAATTTAGCGACGGCGCCACAGTAACCGGCATGACTGCTCCTCCGGGAACGGCGTTCGCCTGGAGCGGCGCTCCCCAGATTTCAGGTACCGCGTATCCGTTGATTGCAACGTTCGGCAACTCAGATTTGTTTCAATACGTCGCGCTGGTCAGCAACGTGCAAAACGGTTATCTGACCTTCTATGCTCCAGGCACCATCAACGATAGCTTCGATTACGTCACCTTTTCTGGTGGCGAGGGCTCGAACAACGATTACACGGGGATGCTTGCCGTCTTTCAGTCCGGTGGCTTCAGTTACCGATTTAACAAAGACTTATTCACCACGAGCGCAGCGGGAGGTACGAGCGAATCCTTCATAGGCTATTCACCACTTCCCTCTGTAGCGTTCCTTACGCGAGCCGACGGCACGCCAACTGGAAATTGGACGATTGAACATTCTTGGTTTCTATATCGCGGGGCTTTCCTGCAAGATTACACGGGAGCAAAGGGGGGAGTCTCTTACGGCTACGTGAAAGATATTCAGACGCAGAACACCACTGTCCCGGTTCTGCAGTACACGAACGCTGGCTTTTTTGGCGCTGGGAATCTGGAGATAGAAGGAATCACGCCCGCGGACTTTCCGACCGCAATGGTCGCCAACTTTACGCCATACTATTTCATCGGCCTCTCTGTTTTGGGAACCACAAGCACACAAGGGGGACATAACGTTTTCACTGGGAATCCATTTTCTGGGGTTTCAGCATCAGCAGGGGCCGTCACCACAGGCATCAACAGCAACATTCAATACAATGGTGGGGCGACCACGGCCGTGGATGGAGTTTTCAATCGTCAGCCTACAGGAGCCATGGTCCCCATATCCGCTACATTCTTTGAGTCCACGGTAGTTCTTGGCAGCCCCTATTCGTTATTCGCTGGCAGCCCATCGGTGGACGCTCCCACATGCTCGGTCAGTTCTGGCGGTTCTGTGAAAATCGGCTCATATAATTTCAGGGTTGCTCCGGTATTCTGGAACGGCGGAGTGGGCTCTTTTGGACCGGCCAGCACTAACTGCGAGACCAAGAGCGGGAATCAGACAATTACGATCAATTGGACTTCGGTTGTAGGGGCACAATATTACTACTTAGCTGTAAATGGGACTGGACCCCTTCCGCCAAATAATAATTGTTCTGCACCGAGTGCGTACATGCCAGGTTCCTTGACTTCATTCACTTGGAACGGAAAAAGCAGCCTTGGTTCGTGTGGAGGTTCACTGCCAACAGGAATAGGCGGCGGGCCCACGATGTTCAATTCCACCGGCCTCTACGCACCGCAAATGGTTCTGGAACCAAGACCCTTTTCCTCTTTAGGTACCCCGGCCAACGGTGTGCTCATCTTCTGTTCCGACTGCAAAATAACAAATCCTTGCGCTGAGGGCGGCAAAGGTGCTTATGCCAAAGGTCTTAACGGCGTGTGGGTGTGCAACTGATGACAAGACTTCTTATTCTTGCGCTTTCCCCTGGCCAGTGTTCTCGATACCCAAACTCCTGTTACGATTCAGCTTCGCGCGATCTTTTTCTGGCAACATTGACCGATGCTTTCTTGCCTGGTTTAAAGGGAGCTCGAGTGGGTAGGACCTGGTAGTGCGATCGGGAATTTAGTATTTGTGACGTCGTCCTGATTCGTCTCCAAACCGATTCATCCGGGGAGGCCCACTCGATGTTTGCCGTCGTCGCGTTATCAATCCTTCTAACTTGGATAATCTGTGCGATGGTGCTCGTCGGGATCGGGGCCTTGCTGTTGCGGCGATTAGGTCTCGTATGTTCACTGTTCGATGCATTCTGGGCTGGCCTCTCCGTCACAGTTGCTTCCTTAGAGGTTTATCACTTTTTCCGTCCCGTCGATCTCATGATCACCGGCCTCCTCTGTGTTGTAGGCCTCTGTGGATTCATCCTGAATCGAAACATGCTTGCAGGAAGTTTTCTGCAGGATACGCGTTTCGGTTTTTGGCCCAAGACCTTCAGCATCGTGCCAATTTTGGTACTCGCAGCTCGCTGCGTCGGTCCCGCCATTCATTACGACACAGGTCTCTACGGCGCGATGGCGGTGCGCTGGTTCAATACCTATCCGCTCGTCCCTGGACTCAGCAATCTTCTCGGACAACTCGGCCTGAATTCAAATGTGTTCTTGTGCGTGGCGGCCTTAAGCCAGGGACCATGGCACGATTTGGGGTTCCATCTCTTTGTTGGCCTGCTGCTTTCTGCCATCGTGATTACGATCGTAGAGAGTTTCTTCCGAGCTTTCCTCATTCGAAATCATTCTCCCCTCGACTATTTCGTTTTGCTCTTTGCCGTACCTGGCATCGTTTGGGTTCTGAATGGGGAAATTGCTGGAACAAACACGGATTTGCCCACGACGATTGTCTCAATAGCTGCGGTGATCGCCTTATGCGATGGTTTGCAGGAGAGACAGAAACCTGCAGGGTCATTAACGCACATGGAGTCGCGGCTAGTTGTTGCCTTGATGCTGTTCACCCTTGCTCTTACGTTCAAAATATCCAGTCTGGCCTTCGCCGGGCTTGGCTGGGCCGTGGCGCTCCTTCAGCTCCTCGCACTCGGTCGTCCCCCAGCCCGGAAAAGGCAGCTTATCGTCGCGGCTACTTTGTTTTCTGGCGTTTTAGCAATTCTCTGGCTTATTCGCGGCGTGATTCTTAGCGGATATCCGCTCTTTCCCAGCAGTGCATTTGCTGTCCCTGCGGACTGGAGGGTTCCACGTGCTGTCGCAGATATGCTTGCTCAATTCAACCGTTCATGGGCACGCATCCCTCACGCGAGTATCGAGGAAACCAGTGGTATCCACTGGATCGGACCATGGCTCGCCGGCGCGATTAGAAACCGAGTAGATTTCATAGCTCCTATGCTCATTTCTTTAGTCGGATTCATGTTCCTATTGCGGCGCAGGGTATTTATCGATTTGTTCTGGCTTCCCTTGCTCTTGCCATCGCTTGGAGGTTTAGTGTTTTGGTTTTCGTTGGCCCCCGCTTTCCGTTTTGGCGAGGCGGCGATTTGGACGACCGCTGCCTGTTTGGGAGCGGTGGCTTTAGAGCAAGTCCTACCGACCCTGAGTCTCAGGGGGCGACAGGCCGCCCTATTGGGGCTCCTCGCCCTCGGCGGTTGGTGCAGCTACCCGCGAACTCTTGGGAGGATATACTTCCGTCCATTGCTCGACGTGCATGGTTTTCTGCCGGTACCCCAGGCGAAAACTATGGCTTACGGTCTGAGTTCTGGACTTATCGTGCGCGTACCAATTGAGACGAATCAGTGCTGGGATGCACTAATTCCTTGTTCTCCGTACTTCGCCGACAGTTTGCAGTTGCGTCATACAGAGGATCTCCGTTGGGGGTTCCGAGTTGGAGGTCCAGACTCAATAACTTCTGACAAGTTCATCCCACTGCATCGTCGGTATGTTACGTCTCCTCCCGTGGAGGAACGCTGTAGAAATTGCCATCTGCAACCTAACCAGTGACCAATACAGATGACGGATCGGGCGCACCGGGCTCGTGAGAACGTCCGGAGCAGAACCTCAGAACTCCAGCCGCAATTGAAACGCAATCATGCGTGGCGTACTATCACCGCCCAACCCGACCCCGAGCAGGCCGGTCGGCGGAGAAGTCGTGTAAGTCAGCGCTCCAAATCCAGTCTGGGTGGAAGGCTTGCCCGGAATCCCAGCAAGAACCATGCTCGGAAGCCCGAAATTCGGATGGTTGAATACGTTGAAAAATTGGACGTCAAAGCGCATCTTCACGTGCTCGGCCAGCGGAAACCACTTCGTGACGTAAAAGTCACTCCACGCAAAATTTGGGCCGCGCAGCGCGTTGCGGCCGAGGTTCCCGAATTGGCAATTCTTGGGGCTATCTCCGCCGAGGCACGCGCCAGTACTCGGGTCCACGGTCGAAACAAAGGCATTGGGATTGAGCCATTGAACTGTGCCAGGTTGCGTCACTCCTGGAATCGGTTTGTTTTCATAAACGGGCACGCCGGGAACAACGCTCGCGAATTCCGGCCCGCTGCCATTCACGATGCCATTTCCATTTGCTGAATATGGCGTGCTGAGGACAGAAAACGGAATCCCGCTATGCCAAAACACGGTCCCCGACACCTGCCAGCCGTTCAGTGCATAACCAAGAAGATGATTCTGGACCTTGGACGGAAATAGATAGACATATTGAGCATTGAGATTGTTCCGGATGTCGTAGTCACAGGGGCCATAGTTCCGGGCTAAGTCTCCCGGAAGGGGCGACAAGATTCCTCCGGCCGAGAACTGCAGGAATCCGCCATTCGAGACGGTATCCATGCAACGGCTCCAGGTGTAGTTCAGCTGACCCATGAAGCCGTTTCCAAGGTGTTTCACTGCGGTCACTTGCAGTCCATCGTAGTGACTGTTCGCACCGGTGGAAAATTGCGTTACGGCCGCGAAACGAGGATCCGTGGATAGCGCATAAGGGAAAGGCGCAAAGCACCCGGCGCAGACAGTTTGATAGCCGTTCACTTGCGTGAGATAGGGTTGGTTTACTGCGCGAGTGCCAACGTATTGCGCGTGGATGCTTGCTGTGGAACCCAACTGATGTTCCACGCCCAGACTCCATTCCATGAAGTATGGCGCGTGAAGTTCTCCGTTGGGCATCGCCGTGATGGCCACCGGAGGAAGACACGTTGAGGGATTCGACAGTGTAGACGCGCAGGAAAGCTGTCCCTGAGGAAATCCCGAACTGAAAGATTGATTCGCGGCCACGGCTGCGTCAACCGCGCTGCCAGGTATTCCCGGCGCAATGGCTGTCCCACCGGCGGTTCCCAAAAGTCCGCCCTTGAAAGTTTGGACGTAGGGCGGATTGACGCCAACTACATCGGCGAGGGTGCCGGGCAAAATGTCGCTGAAAAGCCCGAAGCCGGCGCGGACAACGGAGTTCGGTGCAAACTGCCAGGCAATAGCTGTTCTTGGCTGCAGAATCGCGAGAGGCGTCGAGGAAAACACATGACTGAGACCGGTTTGAATTGTGGCGTTCAATGGTAGGTTCACGTCATGAGAGATGGAATCAAAAGCGCCACCGAGGCGAGCGATCTGCTGATGAGAATTCACCGGATTGGAATTCAACGTATCGCGCAAGCCGAGAGTCCACGTGAGTCTCTTGGTCACCTTCCAAGTGTCCTGCGCGTAGAGATCGAGATTGAGAAAGTTAAAGGGCTGGTTCGCCGAGGTAGGAAATGTCTGTGTGGCCGTAGAGGCCACTCCATAGATGAATTGCGGCAGAGTGGTGTAGGTCACCGTGGGCACCGAACCTTCGCCGAAGTCATAATCGTTCAGGCGAAGGATGCGCGTGTTGGTGCCGAACCGGAGTTCGTGTGCCCCATGGCTCCAAGCTAGATTGTCGTTGATAAAGAACCGGGAGGCGCGTCTTCCTTGGACCCACGTGTTGTCTAATCCACCGACGGTTGTAAATGGCGCATTCGCGCCGCTGCCTTGCAAAACGATCGGGAATGCGGAAAGCGTTTTCTGAAAATCACTAGGACCAAACAGGCTTCCGTACCAGGAAAACGCGGGATTGAAATAATTCACAAGATTCTGCGAAAAGACGTGCGTATATCCTGCGGCGAAAGAGTAGAGAGGTTGGGGGGAAAACGCGTTGAAGATAGGATTGATGGGATCAGTGTAGGCAGTTTGGACTCCGGTATCCGTCTGAAAGCGAAACCAGGTGGTGTTCGTTTCGCTGATGTTGTAATCGACGCGAACCGTTTGTACCTGTTCATGATCATCGCTCGAATGAGAGACACTCTGCCGATTTGCACAACCGTTTCCATCAGTTGCAATCGCGGGCGTGCCTCCACCTACATCGAACGGACAGCCAAGTACGGTGAGAGGCGTTCCGCGGGTATTTCCGTAGAGCGAAAACATCGTCTGATAGAACGGCACCGACTTCGGGGACGGCTGGTAAACTGACCCCGTCACGGAATCGGTTCCACCCAATGGAAGTTGTTGTAAAACGTAATTCTGGAACGCCGTAGTTGGGACGGTTGCAGCCGTGACAATGGGTAGCGCAATCCGAACCCACTCGCTATCGAAAAAGAAGAACAGCTTGTCGTGGAGGATTGGGCCGCCAAGACTGCCCCCAAAATGATTCACTGTCGAGCGTGGTTTGTGATTTCCTGGAGTGGCATTCGTGAAATAGTTGGCCGCGTTGAATTTCGAACCGTTCCACAACTCATACAGATTCCCGTGAAACTGGTTTGAACCGGACTTTGTAACGTAGTTGACCTGCGACGCACCATACCGCCCCTGGTCCACAGCATAGGAGAGTGTATTGACCGTCACTTCCGATATTGAGTTCAATCCGAGGACGAGGTTTGTCGACAGCCCGCTGTTCAGATTCGTCAGCGGGTCATTGGTTTCCAAGCCGTCTACGATATAGCCGTTTGAGAGAGCAGGGAGACCGTTGAACTCAACATTGCCGTAGCCATTTGTACCGCCGACGAAATCATTGCCGCTGCCTGCCGTGTTGATGAGCGCGCCGGCCGCGAACTGAAGGGGGTATGTCAAATCACCGCCTGGATTGGGAAGGTTTTCCAGCGCTTGTGCATTCAGATTCGTGGATGTGTTTGCGTTTTCGGGATTGATGAGGGAAGGCTCGCCACTTACCTCAACCGTCTGCTTGGATTCGGCGACCTTAAGCGTGAAATTGACCGTCTGTTTTTGCCCCAGACTCGAAAACACGTGCTCATTCTGCTGCGGATCGAAGCCTTCCGCCTCTACTTTGACTGAATAAGTTCCAGGTTTTAGCTGCGGAAAATTGAAGCGGCCTTCATCGTCGGTTTTGGCACTGCGCTGTAGCCCGATCTCGCGATTTGTAATCGTGACCGTGGCGCCGGGAATCGGAGCGTTCGTCGCATCGCTTACTTGGCCGACGATTGCGCTGGTAGTTTCGCCTTGTGGCAGTGCTTTCCCCGGGCAAAACAGCGCAGCGCTCATCAGAAGAAGACTTGGAAGAATAGCGCGCGCCATCATCAAGGTGCCTGCTCTCTTGATTTGTTTTGGTCTGTTAGGAATCGCTCATAGACCAAGTGTCACAGCCGCAAGTATTAGCCATGAGCGATCCCATATATTAAGCATAGTTAAGTCCTACAGTAAAGCTTAGTTTACTTCCTTGGAGAGAGGAGTAGGGGCATCATTAGCGGGCTCACGCACTGCAACAATACGATTAGAGTCTTCTCTTGTGTCGGTGTTCATGGCAGCCGCTACAAAGCGTGATCAGATTCTCGGCGCAATCATGCCCGAGCCGGCCACGTGATTGCTGATGATGGACTTCGAGATTCCTGGTCGCACCACAATCCTGACAACGCCAGCCATCCCGTCTGAGAACGGCCATGCGGAGCTGTTTATACGATCCTGCGTCGAGCCGTATGCGAGGTTGTTTTGGCCTCAATCTCGACATGGAGTTGTTTCGATTCCTTTCAGAAAGTCACATTGCATTGCGTGCGGAAGTAAGCTGTAGATCCGACGCAATGACAGAATTAAATTTTCGGGCTCATCTTCCTGCAGACTTGACCCCGCGAGAAAGTCGGCGCAGATCATCTCGAAGCAATAACCCCGCGATTTGTCGGTACCCAGCATTAGCGCGGCCGTTTCAAGTGCCTGCTCCACAACGGGGATCTGGCTCTTGTAAAGTTTGAAGTAGATGATTTCCCAGGGCTCCGTGTCCTTGCCTGTAAGATGACGCTGGACTTCGCTCTTGAATCCCTCCTTGGGCATCTCTTTCGCTTTGTGCAACCAGGTTGCACTGTCGAACTCTTCGCCTTCCCGGTGTGCCACCTTTACCAGCTCTATGGCTTTGCTCCAGCCAACTTCTCGGAGCTGCTGCTTCGGGATGCGTGTCAATTTCTCGTGGATCGCCATCAAGTAATAGGCCTTACGGCGCGATCCCGGAAAGCGTTTCTCGAGAAATTCGTCAAACGAGTTTAGTCTCTCCAGCCTCCAATACTGTTTTGCCCGAACCTCACACAAACACTCTCCAAGCTCAACGAAGTGCACATCTTGCTGTCTTTCTTTAGTTTTCTCCCAAGACAAGATCTCGTCGATCTTGCCGAGTATGAGAAGGGCCCGGCGGTGATTGATTTCTGGCGACACGGCCCCTCGTCCGTTAATCCACAAGCTCGTCAAGCCAATCAAGGTCACTCGCTCCTGCTTTGCGGATGAGATTCGCATCAACCAGTGGCTGGTTGTTGAGGCACAGCCCCAGATGGCAGCAGCCGAGGCAGCCGTTTTGGGGGAAGCGAATGCCACTGTGCGAGGCGAATTGACCCGCTTCGATTTGGCCAGCAGTTGCTTCGATGAGGCGACCAAATTCCTGGCGCTGCTCTTCTGAGATCGACGCCTTTAAGTATTGGATTTCTGGCTGGTGCTTTCGCACGAACACCACAAACGCAACATCAGGAATTCCGGTGATCCACGAATAGCAGATCAACTGAGGATCTAGGGAAAGCAATCCTTCTGGGTCATCTGGGTAGCGACTCGTTGTAGTCTTCCAGTCAATGAGGCACTGTTTGCCATCGAGCTCGCCAAGCGCATCGAGGTGGGCAACGAAATCATTGCCTCCCGTCAGAGTCCGGACCACCTTGATCTGGAGATTCTTTCGCGGGCTCTGAATACGAACGCGATCGTCTCTTGCGAATGTTTCGAGCAGATGGACTCCCTGATGGAGAACTCGGTCCCAGGAGTCTCCTTTCTTATACTCGAACGAAGCATCGCGAAACGCGCCCCATTCCTTGAAGAGTGCTGCGGCGCTATCTTCCTGTCGGAAGAAGGCGCCCAGGGCATTCTCGAAGCAGCGACCAAAGATCATCGCTGCCCGGGTTTCCTTTTCCCGCCATCCGTCTAGATAGTGGTAGCGATAGCTGCGGGGGCAGCGAAGATAACGGCTGATCTGTGTATAGCTATAGGTCATGGGCGTTTCCCTGCACATCACTCTTGCCGATGGAAGTGCAATCGAACAGTTCCCAATCTGCTGCTGGAGCGAAGGAATCGAGATTCTGAAAGGAGCGGCCGTTTATCGTCACGAGGGAGGTTCGGATGACCCCGCGGAGATTGAGGAGAGCCTTCTCATCCACCTGGTCTCGACTAAGGAGTTCGGCGTCATAGCCGAAATCGCGAAGAAACCAATTAAGTTTCCAAAGTGCTCTGTCGGTGCAGTACAACCGTCCAGAGAACCATCGTGCTTCGAACGGTTTTGGTTCGAGGACGACAAATCGAACTTCGAGGAAGGGCTTCTGGGTTTGCCAACGATAAGAAACCTTTTCTACGCGAACGAGAAACAAACCATCGAGAGGGCCTTCACGATCTTCTTGTCTCGAATATAGACCTGGAATATGTCGTCTCATGACGTCACCTCCTGGCGTTGGGCATAGGAATTGAGCTTGCACACCAGGCCGTCTCTGTTTTCTTTGGCGGACGTCGCTATATGGGAGATAAAGGACTCGACCAGCTCTCGACTGGCCTCTTTGAGGGTTGACGTGCCGCAAAAGTCGGCAGCGTACGCTTTGACTAGTATGGGATCGAGGTTGTGCTGGCGGATTAGGACACACAGCCGGTCCCGCAGTTTGGGTTGCCCGTTACTCGAACCGTTTGGGGTAGGCGGTTTTATGGACTGATTCTGTTCCCTGGCGGGACTGGGAGAACCGGTAACCCAGCCCAACTCCTCAACTGAGCACAGCCCAATTCCGTAGGCTTTTCGTAGGGCTCGATTGACGGCCCGTGTTTCGGCAACGCGCATCTCGGCCCCGCGGACAAGGGAAGATGTATTTGTAGGGTCGGCGTCACCGTAACCGACGAAACCCTTCGAACTGGGAGATTTATAGACGGTTGCCCGGAAGATCCAGCGATTGTTCGTTGCATCACTCAATTTCGACATGGCTTGGGCATGTATTCCATGGCAATGGTTTTCCTTGGCTATGCGTAATAGCCCCCCGCCGGTCACATACCATCCGCCGTTCAGCCAGAGAATTTCCCCAGCGGCTAGTGCCAGCCCAGACTCACGCGTTAACTTCCTTAGTGCGGAAAGATTGAAGTGGCCAAGCTCGCCGGACCAAAGAGACTTCGCGAGCTTAGTGTTTTGCCGTACCAGCAATTCGATTTTTTGAGACTTGGTTTTTAGGCTATGCATTGTGGACTCCTTTCCATGCTAAGCATTGTGTAACAATGTATAGCATCATGGTTAGCATTGTCAAGCGTTTGTATTTGATCTCGTTTGACCAACGTTCTAGAATCCAGTCTTCGCATGCAAACTAAGAATGAACAGGTGGGATTCAGAATTTCTGCAGATCTCAAGAGAGAACTGCAAGCGGTGGCGAGACGCGAAGGCAGAACCGTTTCGCAACTGTGTGAAATTCTTCTTGCCGGTGGCCTGGAAAGTTACAAAAAAGAAGGATCGAAGTACCTTCAGCGCATGCTGTCTCACTACAAGAAGGAACCTTCCCAATAGCGTGCCTTGATTGATCCAGTAAGGGCTTTGGTGTCTTCTGATCTTCGCGAGAAGGTCGATCGATCAAATGAGTCTTGCGCTGAAGGCTTCCGAATGTGCCCGCGCAGTGCAAATAACGAATTGAGAGCACTTCAGCAGTGCTTGACACTGCCATGGTGGAAGCGTAAGGTTTGGTCGTAGGCGGGGCATAATTTTTATCCCCGGCATTGTTCAGATCTAAAATAGAACGCCGCGACGAAGTTTCATGCGCGGCGCTTTTTTTTGGAGTTAGCAAAAAAAGCGCCCGTTGCTAAGGAAAAAACAGAGATCAGCAATCGCGACTTCTAAGGAGATCAACAATGAGCAACGACAAGAAACTACCCCGGCAAGATGGATCGGCAAACTATGTGAAGGAATCGCGGGCGGCTTCTAGAAGAGGCAGTGGTCCCCGTACTTTGTTAGGTAAGACTCGAAGCAAATACAATGCCATCAAACTTGGTTTATTTGCCAAAGCCGTGTTGCTTAAGCACGAATCTCAGTCGCAGTTTGATGCCCTCCTTCACGGTCTGGAGCAGGATTACATGCCGGTAGGAATGTCGGACAAGATTGATGTGGAGAAGCTCGCAGCAGATTATTGGCGCTACCACCGACTTCTTCAGATCGAGACTTCTGAGATGCAAAAAAACATCGAACAGGCAGAGGCTAAACGGTCAGATCGAGATCGGACTATTCATGCGGCAGTCGAAGAAAACATTGCTAAAACTAACAGAATAGGCGTTCTTTGTGAAATTGAGGATTATCCTGAAGATTTGCAAACTTATGGGGAGCGACTGGGCCTTGTCAAAACATTCGTCGAGATGTATGGATTTGAACGATCATATGCGACTGATCTCGGATTCCTTTACGGAGCCCGTTATTCGGGCCGACCCGGTCGAGATCTATTCGACATTTATCTCGAGTGCCTCGGGGCCTTCAAAGCGACCGCGGTAGAAAGAAAGAAGGAAGGATTTGCATCAGAAATGGATTGTGTTCAGAGATTCATCGATGCGACGGAGAAGGAAATTCGCCGCCTGGAAAGACTTTGGAATAAAGACGGAGCCAGACAACGTTCTTCTCGTGAGCCCAAACGCAATGGCACCGCATTACCAGCATGCGAAGTCCTGGACAGTTCTGCGTTCGATGCCTTGCTCCGTTGTCAGACGAGCCTTGAACGCAGCATCGAGCGGACGCTAACCCGACTCGAACGCAGTCAACAGAGACGGTTGGGCCAACCGGTGCTGCCCAAGCTCGAGGTGCGACATTCCATGTCTTGAGGACGGACGAATATTAATGATTCGGCAGCCTGAACGATATTGGGGGTGTCTCTAATACGCGGTAAGAAAGCCGGAAGGAGGACCGGCTCCACTCATCGGTTCCCAAAAGGACAAAATTGCAAAACGAACTATGCCAAGTCCTTATAATAGAGATGCTTATCCCAAAGCTCTTGAGCAGATTAGAGCAGAAACCGGTTCACGATTACATCCAGCGACGCTACTCCAAGAGATCTACTGATTTCAGCCCATCGCGCGCCAGCCTAGCCGCGGGGAGCAAGCAATTTTGCGAAACGAACTCGGCTATCTCGTTTTAAAACAGACAGATGGCGATTTGCACCTAGCATTTCTTTGCGCTCTGAGGCAGATTCTTACGAAACAGCTAAGAATCTGCACCCAGTCGACTTGGATCGACGTGGTGGCAAAGCGCGCACCCTGAAACTAACAGCGAAAAAACGGAGCGAGATTGCGAGCAACGCAGCTCGAGCGCGCTCGGCCAAATACAAGAAAAACGACTAATTGCAAAAGAAGATTGGTGACGTCAAACTACTTGAACGGCGTTTTTACCTCACGCCACTCGCTGAGCTCTCCCCCCAGCCAAGTGCGAAAAAGTCGCGACAAAAGGAGGACTTGGGTGTACCATTTTGGACCCAGCCGGAACGGGAGTAGCTTGTCATGGGTATCTTCAGAAAGTCCTTTATGTGCCCCAACTGCGGTAGTCATGGAATCTACAGATCGAGAAGAAAGGGTCTCTTCGAGCATGTGCTTCACAACGCTCTTTTCATGAGCCCGTACAGGTGTGGATCCTGTGATTTGCGCCATTTCCGATTTCGTCTTTCGAGTCCCCATGTTAGTAAGCAACGTGAGCACCACGCCTAGGTTGCTCTGTAGAGGGCACTTGTTAGGACCTGCCTGGTAATTCCTGTCTCGTATTTGGTTGGCAGTGGCCTGATTGTGTGCCGCAGGCTGGAGTTTCCTAATGTTGGATGAAGGCTTCTGGGCTGAAATCAAGCTGGGTGACGAGCACCTACGGCTATTCTCGGAGCACAGTGCACTAGGAGTGCAGGCCTCGGTGTACGACGTCAAAACGAAGAATTGGATTGCACCTTCCGAGTCCGTGGCTGATATCGAAGAGGGAAAAGACAAGGCCGCAGCATATGCGCAAACCCATCTGAAGCATGCTGCCAATTTAGACTTGCCTCCACTGGTTTGGAAGAAGTCACGTTCGACATAGGCCGTGCATTGGCCTCAAGTTGGAAAGCCGATCACCGTCAAGGGGATCCGGTACGAAGCCAAAGTCGGGACTCACTGTGGGAAATTAATCCGGTTGAGCAAATTGAAAAATAGCTCACACAAGGGAAATGGCGGACACTCGATAACAATGTATGATGGACCATAACCCTTGCCGAATCTTAAATCTCATGTAGTAGAATTCACCTCATGAAACGCGCCACGCTCGAAAAGCCGCAAGGGAAGAGATTCAAGGTACGGCACTCCATCGGTTTCTTGTTTGCAGGCCCCATCTTGAGAGTCGCTGCGGTCTCGCGTGAATTTCACCTGGCATGAATCAACCGATCTATTACGTCAAAGCTTGGGTTTTCTTTGTCGTTGTCTTTGGCGCTTGTTTCCTTTTTCTCTCTCTCTTTGAGCGAATCCGCAAGAAACAGATCTCTTTCGGGTTCAACTTCGGCATCGCACTCATCGTCGCAGTCTTCCTCTTATTCGTCGTGGAGGTCGGCCTACGATGAAACACGCCGCGACTCCTTAGGCGGCCTGGCAATCAGGGAGAAGCCGGTTGTGAGTCGAAGTGCGACGACCCACCTTTCATCGTCCGGTGAAAATCGGATGGTAACTTGCACTCGCTGAGTGAGGTACCAGGCGTAGGTTTCTCGGGGTTATAATCACGGGCACTTATGGCGCTCGCTCAGGGCACAAGACTGGGGCCCTATGAAATCGATGTGCCGCTGGGCGCGGGCGGGATGGGTGTAGTTTATCGGGCGCGTGACACGCGCCTGAATCGTACTGTGGCGATCAAGGTTCTGCCGCCAGAGTTTTTCGCAGATCCTAAACGCCGCGAGCGCCTGGCCGCCGAAGCTCGTGCCATCTCTTCGCTCTCTCATCCGCACATCTGCGTCCTTTATGACATCGGCCAACAGGACGGCGTGGACTATCTGGTGATGGAATGCCTCGAAGGCGAAACGCTCGCCGACCGCCTCTCTCGCGCTGAAGGCCTAGCGGCTGCCACAGCCATGCGCTACGGCGTGCAGATCTCGGACGCGCTTGCGCACGCGCACGCCCGCAACGTACTGCACCGGGATCTGAAAACTTCGAATGTCATGATCACCACGGAAGATCGCGTCAAGGTGCTGGATTTCGGCTTGGCAAAGTGCCTCGAGGGATCGGAAATAGAAGCGGTAACGCGCAGCGACCGGTCGCTGACGGAACCCGGCGCTGTAGTGGGAACATTGCACGTGCTGGCTCCGGAACTTTTCCGCGGCCAAGCGGCGGACCTACGAAGCGACATTTGGGCGCTGGGCGTGGTGTTGTATGAAATGGCGGCCGGCCATCCGCCGTTTCAAGGTAACACGAGTTTCGAATTGTCAGCAGCCGTGCTGCGAGAGGAGCCCGCTCCTTTAGGTGCAACAGTGCCCGGGGCCTTTCAAAGCGTGATCGCGCGCTGTCTCATGAAAGAGCCGGCGAGCCGCTATCAAAGTGCGGCGGAGGTGCGTGCGGCGCTGGAGGCGACACAGTCGGGCGCGGTGGCCGCACCAGTCCCGCGGCGCTCTGCCAGAAAGGTCGTCACATATGTGAGCGCTGCAGTTCTCGCGCTTGCGGTCGGCCTCGCGGCGCTTTTCCTGGCTCATTCCCGGCGTCAAACGGCCGTTGTTCAGTACGAGCCACTCACGAATTTCTCGGATTCGGTGACGTCCCCAGCGCTGTCGCCGGACGGTCGGATCCTGGCCTTCATCCACGGAGAGAGCACGTTCAACGGTGCGGGCGACATTTGGGCCAAGCTGCTGCCAGATGGAGAACCGGTGCAGTTGACGAACGATGCGTCGCCAAAGATGGCGCCAACCTTTTCCCCCGATGGCTCGAAAATCGCTTACACACACAGCGAACAATGGAACTGGAACACGTGGACGGTTCCCTCGCTAGGCGGAGCGACCGAGCTTTGGCTGCCCAACGCTTCCGGATTGACATGGATCGGTCCGCAACAGGTTCTGTTCTCGGAAATCACCACTGGTCTGTACATGAAAATCGTAACGGCGGACGAAAACCGCGCCGGAGTGCGGGACGTTTACCTGCCGCCAACAGCCGAAATCGGCATGGCCCACCGTTCTTATTTGTCCCCAGACCGCAAATGGGTATTGGTGGCGGAGATGGATAATCGTGGCTGGTTGCCTTGCCGCGTGACGACATTTAGCGGAGGCTCGCAGGGGCGAATTGCGGGGCCGGCAGCATCGAAATGCACGGGCGCAGCTTGGTCTCCCGACGGGAACTGGATGTACCTCAGCGCAAATGCCGGGAACGGGTTTCATTTGTGGCGGCAGGAATTTCCAAACGGCACGCCAGAACAGATTACGTTTGGCGCTACCGAAGAAGAGGGCATAGCGGTGGCGCCAGACGGCAAGTCGCTGATCACAGCGATTGGCACAGAGCAGAGCAGCATCTACTTGCAGGCGCCAGGCGGAGTGCGCCGCATCACGTCCCAAGGCTACACCTACTCGCCTACCATCTCGCCCGACGGAAAGCTGGTGTACTACTTATTGCGGACCGATTCGTCCAGAGCGTTCGTGGCGGGCGAGTTTCTTGTGGCAAATTTGGCGACGGGCCGCGCCGAGAGAGTCTTTCCGGGCTTCGCGGTGACGCGGTACGACGTTTCGACGGATGGCAAGCGCGTCGTGTTCGCGGCACTGGATGAAGGAGGAAAGTCCGCTATCTGGCTCGCGTCGCTCACTCGGAGCTTTCCGCCAAGACGGCTCACCCAGAAAGAGGCATACCGGCCTTTCTTCGGTTCGGGCGGAACGATTTTTTATCTGAGCAAGGAAGATACGCAAGATTATGTGTATCGCATGAATGAAGATGGCACCGACCAGAAACAAGTCGTTCCCGATCCTGTGATCTATCTGCTTGCGGTGTCGCCGGACGGCCAGCTGCTAGTGACGTGGATCGAGCGGAAGGAAGGGGATTCACCGAACGCAGTGGTTATCTATCCGGCGTCGGGCGGCAAGCCCGCGATGCTATGCACGCGTTGCTTCGCCACAGGTCCAGCTTACACTGGCGCCGGAATTGTGAATTGGTCGCCCGACGAGAAATTCTTCTTCATTCGGATGGATCTTCCTGGGATGCATTCGGGCGGTACATTTGTGATTCCTTTGTCTCCGGGACACAGGCTGCCAAACCTTTCAGCGAACGGTTTTGCTTCCGCGGAGGAAGTGCGAGCGATTCCTGGCACGTGGGAAATACCGGAAAGGGATGTGTTTCCGGGCCGGGATCCCTCCACTTATGCGATTTTGCGCGCGACGACACAGCGTAATCTTTACCGCGTTCGGTTTCCTGAACACTGAGGTATTTTAGCTTTCTGCGCGACAAGAGGCAGAGAACTGAGGCCGCACGCTGTACCTTCTTGCACCAAGGCAGCGCTAACTCCTGATTGCCAGGAATACGGGACAATTGGGATTGCGATTGAAGCAGCGGGAGAGTTGTCCGGAAACTGCACGATTATTCGGCAGTCAGGGATATAACGCATCTCAATCCGTAATCTACCTTATTCAGTGTATGGCCTGAATCTGCCTGTACCTTTAGGATCTCGTCGAACGAGGAGGTGCCAAGATGCCATTGCTACAAATAGTGGCGGTTTTGATTGTTGTGGGTGTTCTGCTTTGGCTGGTCAATCACTTCATACCGATGCAGGGGACGATTAAGTCGATCTTGAACGCAGTCGTTGTAATCATGGTAGTTATATGGCTTTTGAACGTGTTCGGGCTCTTCAGTTCCATCGCTCATATTCGCGTTGGCGGATAGCGCGGATTATCGGACAGATGTTTTTCGGAAGCTTGTTTGGCGTCAAAACGAAACTTCTTGTTTCACGGCCTCTACGCCGATCACTGGTCCCGTCCATCCACAGGGGCAGTGAGGATTGAAATAGTGCGCATCCGCAATCTCTAAATTCTTCCGAGTGCTGGCACACGCGGAGGCCAATGGATTACCGCATTTCGGACAAGCGAATAGTAGGACATGAGCGTAGCTGTCAGTCACGGTTTCCATACGATACCTGCGCAAGAACAGCGTGGGTGCGGCTGTCAGTCGGCGCGGACCATTCGTGACATCGGCGGTGGCCGCTGGCTCTTAGTGGTGAGCCCGGACTTGGACTCGCAGAACCGCTCGCTCCGGTCAAACGAATTGACGCGGCAGTCCTCTTGAAGGGGAGCAGCAAAGGCGCCCAGCCGGTCCGCTCGATCTCTCGAAGGACCTCATCTTACTGCTCTCCCTCCTTCGCGATAATCTGATTCTGGAGGCACCATGCCCATCCCCTAATTCCTGTAGAAGCGTAGAAAATACACCTGAGCAGTCATCTAACGCCTGAATACAGCGACTACCTGATAGCCCTAAAATTCGTGGCTCCCTCAAACTAAGAGAGTAGTTGACCGCTTTAGGAAAAACCAGGAGGAGCAAAAATGAAGAAGCTATCAGTCGCCGTATTGGCACTTTCAGTGGCAACGCTCGGAATTCCGGTCCTCACACACGGAAAACCTCAGGACACAAGCCAGAACCAGGATGAAAAGAAGCCCAAGTTGATGAATATCAAAGGCACCGTGAAGGCGGACGGCGACAAAATCACCTTTGTCGCCGACGATGGCGGAAAATCTTGGGATGTGGTTAATCCAGAGACCTTGAAGGATCACGTGGGACATCACGTCGAATTGAGCGCCCACGTTTACCCTGACAAGGGACAGATCCACGTGATGAAAGTAACGATGCTCTAGCCGAAGTCGCCCGAGTCTCAAACGACTCCGTATGCCAGAGTGACGCTACAGTCTTTGTTTGCACAAGAACTGGGCAAGTGACAGGGCAAACCCGGACCTGCCACCTGTCCGCCCCATTGTCTAGCCCGTTGAGAATAGGAAAGTGCGATGAAAGGATTCATCCTTGGTATTGTGACGATGATTCTTATTCTGGCGCTCGGACTCCTAATTGCAATCATGGGTTTCGTGAATATGCGCGCGGATGATCCTCCTTCGAAGATGGAGACCATACTCGCTGGGCACGCCATGGACGCGAGCGTCGCACGTGCTGCACCTAGAGCGGTGAATCCCGTCGCCGCGGACGAGCCGAATCTTGTCGGCGGAGCCCGGCTTTATCGCCAGCACTGCACGCTGTGTCATGGCGACCCGGCGCATCCAAAATCGACGCTCGCCGAATCGCTCAATCCCCCTGCGCCGCAGTTCGCCACCGACATGGCCGACATGCCGGAGCACCAGAATTTTTACATCCTTCAGCACGGCATTCGTTGGACGGCCATGCCTGGTTGGAAAAATGTCCTAAGTGAACAGCAGATTTGGCAGCTGGTGACATTTCTCAGCCACATGCATGATCTTCCACCAGCCGCTCAGCATGTTTTTGCCGAACCGACCCAATTCTGAAGCTGTGTACAAAAAGCAGTTCTTACTCCTCACTGCCGCTGCGGATGGACTGGACGAGTGACTGGTGCGATGGCAGTCCAACATTATGTTGAGCTAGGGAGATTCCCATCAACTTTCTGCCAAACGCGGAAGGCTCTTGCGATAACGATTCTATGCTTGGTATGTAAGAGCGCTCTTCTGATAAGTCGCTTTCTTCCCGCATTTAGGACATTGAACCTCACTGCCGCCGGGTGGGAATTCGGGTTTGAGGGGCATGAAGTAGTTCGCAAGGCCAGTTCGATCTATCTTCGAATGTTCAAAGATTGAATTGCAGTTATTACAGCTTAGGACCCAACTAGCCATATACCCACCAGGATCGACCGTATGCCCTCCTCAACCTCATAGCTATACCCTAAAAGCTGTAGTTCGCATCAGGAATGCTTTCCCGGTTCCTACAAGGTTTCAGGTATGGGTAAACATACTTCCTACCCCGAAAATTAGGGTCGGGAGAGCAGAGAGATGGTCCCCCCTTCCCCCTCAGGCGACCGAGGGGAACGGGTCATTTTCTCTGTTCTTTCTAAGAATCACGCGTGGATGCAGGCTTTAACCAAGCCAGCCCCGTTAAGCACATCTTGCAAAGACAAACTTCCCCTTCGAGGAGGATTCACTCGCGCGTCGAGGCACGCGGGGGTGTCTATGTGTATTTGCGCTCTGCTGGACGTGAGCATATAGCCCGAGTGCGGAATCTGAGCATGGGAGGTCTGTTTATCGAAACAGACACGCCCCCCGTTGCCGGAATGTCGGCGAAGCTTCATTTTCTTGTTCAAGAAGGTCAGATCAGGGCCGACGCTGTTGTACGACATGCAGAACCCGGACGTGGATTAGGACTAAGATTCACGGCAGTGCACAATGAAGACCGCCTACGTCTCACGGAATTGATGAGAAGGCTTCGAGGATCGTCCTGATCCTCTCGCGGGCAATCGAGCAGCCCGCTCGAGCCCCTGGCAGCGCGGCCCGACCGAAAACACCAATCGTTGCTGCGACAATACCTGCCAAAGACTACCGACCTCGGAAAGATAGCTGCGGCGGGCAGCAGGGATACAGCCACCTCACATTGCCACGGAAGTGTGCTTTTTTGGACAGATCGGTGTTCGTGTGGGTGTTCTACTTTGGGGTTCGCGGGTAGGGCCTGTCATCGGCGTGGGAGGAACTGGCATGACTGTAAGAATGACGAATCGCGAAGTAGATGGGGTGACCCTGGTGGAACTGGACGGTCGTATTGTACTGGGCGAGGAGAGCAATTCTCTTCGCGAGAAACTAAAGAACATGATCGCTGAAGGAAAGAGGAAGATCGTTCTGAACATGGCAGATATTACATACATCGACAGCGCGGGGCTGGGCACTTTGGTAGCGGCGCATCTCAGCGCCAAAAATCAGGGTGCATCTTTGCGCCTATGCCATCTGGGCAATAAATTTCACGAGGTTCTGCAAATGACCAAGCTGCTGACCGTTTTCGATGTTTACGATACAGAAGCAGCCGCAGTCAGCAGCTTCCAAAGCTACGTCGCCGCGAGCAATTAGTCATTTCATCAAAGCACTTTTTTTGGGAAAGGCTTGATCTGTCGTCATGAGAATCAAATGCCGGGGCTGCGAACTTTTCACTAATTGCAAAGTGTAACCCAACCTATCTCTCCCGACGTGCGGCTCGCTTGACGGACTAGGTTGCGCGACGCAAACCGTCCCGAGTGGCCCTAGCGCGTTTGTTTTTTCTTAACTTTAGGGGGGGCTGAGCTTCTTGTCTTGCGAGAGACACTTTTACTCTTACGCATGCGTTTCTTGGCTACGCGCTTCATGGCGTGCGCCGCACCGCTTCGAGTAAGAGCTTTTTGCGCCGCATTGGCCTTTGCGGCAAGCGTCCCGAGAGTCGATCCGATGGACTCCGCCACACTGATCAAAAGTGCGCTGTCCTTGGTGCGCTTACTTGTGCCTGCTTTCATTTGTTAACTCCTTTCCATTGCAAAAAAGCTCGCGCGCCTATCGCTGCAATGGCCACGGAAACCTGAAACTTCGACTAGGTTTAAATTCCCCGACCTATGATCGACAGCCTTTCAGCGTGCCTGGCGAAACTCAGGCTTTCTTGGCGTGGTTATAGGCACTATCGCCTGCATCAACCGCGTCCTGCACCTGGTCTCTTGCCATATCTACGACTTTTTGTGCGCGGCGCCTTAAATCTTTGCCTGTCGTGCGGACCTGATTGACCCCGTCCTTCAAACCCTCAGTTATGTCATCTCGCAGTTCTTCACCAGATTTGGGCGCGAGGAGCAAAGCAACCACTGCACCTATACCTGCCCCTACAACAAAAGTCAGAAGCGTTTCTGGAATATGATTTCTGGACATCGTAAATCTCCTTTCCCAAGCAATGAAGCGGAACCGTTCGGGAACTGTTTATAGGAAGAAAAGGAGGAAGCCGCACTGCGGCTTCCTCCTTTTGGATTAATAGGACGTGCGAGCAGCTTTAGCGGCCGCGTCACGATCGGTTTGCTTAGCATCAACAGAGGATTCTCCGGTCGAAGAAACATCCTCCGCGCCAGTGGCCTTCAGCACTTCCTTGGCGCGATTGATTTCATCGGACGTATCGCAATGTACGGAGAGGAGAATTCCGCCCTTTTGCAGGCGGCCTTCGTATCGCTTCGCTTCGAATTCAGGAATACCCATGCCGATCAAGGCGCCGGTAACCCCACCCACTGCTCCGCCAACGCCCAGCCCCGCCAATCCTGCCATGATCGGACCTGCTGCGATGAAGGGGCCTAGGCCAGGGATCGCCAAGAGTCCAACGCCTGCCAGTACGCCGAGCGTGCCGCCAATTACGCCTCCGGTGGTCACTCCCGCTGCGGCACCTTCTGGCGCCTTCGTTGCCTTTTCGGTCCCCATGTCCCTGGGACCGCCAAGACTCTCCGGCAATAGTACGGAAATATCCGCCGCAGGAAAGCCCGCTCGGATGAGAGAATCTGTAGCATTTTCGACCGCAACGCGTGTTGAGTAAATCCCGAATACTCCTACTTTTTTACCTGACATTTGTATTTCTCCTTTGAATTCGAACTAGGTTCGATTTCTGCTCCGCTACTTCGCCGGTGCAACTTCGAGCTGATTGGTTACGTTCCCTTGTCCGGCCACGGCCACTGCCTTGGCTTCGATGTTGGTCTTTTCATCTTCGGACCGCACTGGCCCACGAAGTGTGACCTTCCCGTCTTGCGCGATGATTTTAATGTTGTGTGCGTAGGTGGACAGACTCGTATCCTGATGGATTGCTTTACGAATCTTCTGGGTGAGAGCGCGGTCCGCGGGATTCATCTTCTGCTGATCCGCGGTGGGACTTGTCTGATCTTTGTTTTGTTTGGTGTTGTCTGGTGGAGTCTGCTGTGGATCTTGGTACCCCGGGATTGGTGTGGCCATCAGGGATACGCCAAACACCAACGAACCCAGAGGCAACAGCAATCGCGGCAATTCAATCCAACGTACCTTCATTTATTTGTTCCTCCTTTGAAATTTGTTACCTGTCTTACTCCAAGAGCTGGCTAGGCGCGAGCCGCCTTGGCTTTCCTCGACCGGTTGCCGCCTTCTTCCGATTCCTCGGATTCGACAGCTTCCAGATTGATGCTGCCTGCCAGTTGCGTTAGCTTCTTGTCTGTCTCCTTTTCTTCCTCAAGGGTTAGCTTCAAGATAGAGGCTGCTTCGTCTTCCCCGAGAAGCTTCGCGTAAGTGCTGACACAGCCGTAGCCAGCAATTTCATAGTGTTCCACTCGTTGGGCGGCTGAGATAAGGCCGGCGTCTAGTTCTTCGGGCGCGGGATCTTCCTGGATCATTTCGCTGCCTTCCTTAATAAGACCCTCCATGCCTTTGCATTTCTTTCCTTTCGCACTCTCTCCCAAAGCCTTGAGGATCTTTTCAAGACGCGCAACATGCTCCTTCGTTTGGCCTAAATGCTCTTCAAAGCCCGCGCGCAAGTCCTTGGAAGACGCTGCGTTAGCCATCTTAGGAAGTGCTTTCACGAGCTGAGTTTCCGCGCTGTACAA
>Ga0210403_10000097_pt1 | contig 97426 bp, 76 predicted proteins | sample IncBWC19MmetaG_FD_150863 | JGI IMG/M metagenome (GOLD analysis project Ga0210403, IMG submission 150863) | Forest soil microbial communities from Barre Woods Harvard Forest LTER site, Petersham, Massachusetts, United States - Inc-BW-C-19-M | ecosystem: Environmental > Terrestrial > Soil >...
ACGAGCATCACGACGACCACGGCGACGGTGAGTTGGACGGCTGCCTCGGGCACGGTCGCGAGCTATTCGTACAGCGTGAATTCCGGCGCATGGACCAATGTGGGAACCGCATTGAGTGCCAATCTCACGAGCCTGACGGGAGGAACCACTTACACGGTACAGGTGCTCGCAACCAATCCAGGTGGTAATGGCCCCGCAAGCTCGGCATCCTTTACGACGCTGCCACCGCCGCCGAGCGCACCGGGTGCGCCGAGCTTTACGAGCATCACGACGACCACGGCGACGGCGAGTTGGACGGCTGCCTCGGGCACGGTCGCGAGCTATTCGTACCGCGTGAATTCAGGCGCGTGGACCAACGTGGGTACGGCCTTGAGCGCAAATCTGAGCGGTCTGACTGCAGGTACCAGCTACACCGTGCAGGTGCTTGCGACGAATGCCGGGGGTAATGGCCCCGTTAGTTCAGGATCGTTTACGACCAACTCCACATTTACCGATACGCCCTCGATGACTCAGGGCACCAACCAGGCAACTGAAACTGGTTTTAATACTTTAGGTGCCGATCCGATCGGTTCCATGAGCCCGGCCGCTACCACCAACGGCCACACGTACGTGCAGTTTGATGACCACTTCACTGCGACAACCGGCGCTTATACCCAGACTACCTTTTTGGTGTCCGGATTCACGGCAGATCCTGGAATAGGCTGGTTAAGTTCGGCCGCATGCAATGGTACGACCAGGACCGGTGCATCGGCAACGTATAGCTACGTCGCAACAACCGGAACTGCTAAATGGTCTTGGACGACCGGACGGATGTTTGGCGACGGGACAGTTCCGTGCACGATTGTTCACAAATAGTTTCAAATCATTAACGCCGGATTTGCTCAGAAAGGTTCCAGGTCCATGTGTAAACGCGACGCAACTGACATTCGTGTCTCGAAGGGCAGGCATGGAATCGCGCCAACTGGACAGGCGCCTGACGGTCGCCTTGATGGCCCACCTTCCTTGTCAGAATCCGTGTGCGGCGACGAAGCGTTACCGTGTAGTGCGCCCGGAATGGCTGAGCACACCGTGATGATCCAACGCGGACGGAGCATAGTGGGGCTATGGGCACAAGAGGCGAGTGGGGCGCAGGCAATAGGGATAGCGGTTGCGGCCCGCCAAATCGTGCGTAGTTCAATGAAGCACTCAATCCTCACCTATGCTGGACTTCTCGCCATCGTTCTCGGCGCCCCGGCGGCACACGGACTTCCGTCGGCTGTCATTGGACGTCCGGCACTCATCGCGCCCGCTTCGGCAGAGGCCGCGTATCCCACGAGTCTTGACACCGTCTCGACTTTCACGCTCGGCGCGGGCGCACCGCCGCCCAACGAGGTGGTGGAACTCGCGCGAGCGCTCGGAAACAACGTCGATGAAATCTATGATTTCGTTAGAAACTACGTTGACACAGTTTTCATATTCGGCGCGCAAAAGGGCGCGGTCGGCGCAATCGTTGACAAGAGCGGTACGCCTTTTGATCAGGCGCAGCTGATGGTAGCCCTCCTGCGGCAGGCGGCGATCAACAGCGGGACGTCGAACAAGTACACCGCGACCTATAGACTTGGAACAATCACACTGACGGGAGCGGGATTCTCTGCCTGGACCAATGTCACGGATGCCCGTGCGGCGTGCGATTTGCTCGCGAGCGGCGGCATTCCGGCCTCGATCAATGGGAGCTCGGCTTCGATGCTGTGCACATCGATCGCAACAGGGACCACCGTCTCCAGCGTGACGCTTGAGCACATCTGGGTTGACGTCGTCATCCTTGGGGATTCGAATCACTATCTATTTGATCCAAGCTACAAGCCTTACAACTTTACGGCGCCAATCAACTTGGCTACCGCCGCAGGCCTCACGTCGGGTCAGGCAGCCGCGGCAGCCATCAGCGCTGGCGCTGGCTACACAACGGGCGCAAGTGCTTCGGGTGTAAATTATGTCATCGGATTGAATGGCGCTGCCTTGACCACCACGCTCAATGCCTACGCTGGTGGCCTGCAATCGTATATTCAAAACAATAATTCCGTTGCGGGTGTGCCCTTGGTCTCTGGCAAGATCATCGATCTCGTCGGCGGCCGGGAAATATCGCGCTACATCACCCCAACTGGGGGGCTGCGGCAAACGACCCTTCCGTACACATCGATTGTGACCCGAACCTGGACCGGAAATATCCCAGACCAATTTCGAACGCTATTGACGGTCAACTTGACAAAATTCGATGAGACCACGCTGGCATACGACACTGCAGTTAATAACCAAAATATCTTCATCGACGATGTGTACGGCCGAAGACTCACGTACGACACCAATTTTGTCACGAAAGCGCCAGCCAGCTTCACGGGGACTCTGAAAGTTGCGGACGAGTTCGGCAACGCGACCGCCTTGCAGACGTTTTCTAACGGCGATGATCCCAATTACAGCATTGGGACGCTCACGTTGACAGTCAAACATCCGTATGTCGCGGATGCGGCCGGCACCACCAGCACGACTGGCACTTATATGAATACCGTCGTGCAGCGCACAGTGCGATATTCGACGCCCTTTACAATTGTGCACGGGTGGGGCGAAACGAATCGCGGACTCATCGATAAATTCGGGTCCCGAGGCAACAGCGCGTTGCCGTTGCAGCCATTCAACGGCTGCGAATCTTGCGTCACGACCTACCATGCTTCGAAGGGCGACGGCATTCGCGAGCAACTCGCCGCCAGCTGGCTGGTGCAGACATCCAAAGCGGCGCGCCTGCATGCTTCGATCGCGAATTCAATCTATACGCACCATCATTCGATCGGCATAGTCGCGGGAGACTCGGTCGTGAAATCCGTCAATGTAGGCAATGTGGGGAGTCCCGCGATTTGGAATTGGTCGGTAAGCGATAGTTTTGACCGGTTGGACGTTGAAACAGGTTTCAGCGTGACGAGTCTGACGGAGACAGCGACGGATCGCCGCGTCGCTATTCACGCCATTGCCGCCACCAGCGATGCCCTCGAAGGGAGCGTCGCCGCGCAGAACTCGGATTTGCCGGACACAGTCTCGACCGCGACGCGTTTCGAGTGGGGGAATCTGCCGCCTCCGGCGGAAGACCCGTCCGGTACCAGTGGCAGCATTGGCGCGCGCCGATTCTACGACTTCAATGCATCGAACGCATCGAAGGCGCAGGCGCTGATGCTCGTCGAAGGAAAGCTTACCACCACCAGCCCCGAAGAACACGGATCAACGGATCCCACCATCGGACCCAATGAAACTGCGGTTCGGCAGGGCGCGGTGGGTCAGTTGATATCGAGTTACGCGACCGGTCCTGGATCGGGCACCTGGGATGTGGTGGCCTCGGAGGAGGCCTTCTTAGGGCCAGGCCAGCGCGGCGGCTCCTTCACGCTGGATTCGGGGACGCATCTATACACACATAGCATTACTCAGCAGCGGGGCGGGGCGTTCGTGGCGACGCGCTACGACGCCGTTACGGGCGATCCGCTGGAGATTGCCCACATCGCAGCGAATACCTGGAACGACTATTCGGCAGTAGGAATTAAAGGCGGCGGCGGCGGCGCGCAGCCCAATCACGAATCGGTATACGACCCGGCGATGGCCGCCGATATCCTCAAGTCACAGTTTGTCGATCGAACAAAAGCGATCGGCGTCGATCTCGAAACCGGCGGTGTAACTTATGCGAGCCCAGCCTCCCTCACCGTGGGCAGCGGTTCTTTCCCGTATTCGTTGTCGGCGAGTCTCATCTGGCGTGGCGGGCAGTTGCAGAGCCAAGTCTTTAGCCCAGTATCCCATATTGCGCCGACGACGCCCTGGACGACGAATTGGAACAATACCCTGATGATCTCAGGCAGCGGCATAGAGGCGATGGGGGACTCGGACATCCGCGCGACAGCCGGGACTGTAGCTGCATTTATGGCGATGCAGGACATATACCGCTCTCCCGTCTCGACACAGCGCGAGGCGGCCGCCCTTCTGACCGTCGCGTGGTGGGCACATCAGATCGCCGGGAACGTGGCGACCGTCAATGTCGGTGCGGAATCCCGCCATTTTCTCCAGAAGTTCGATGGGACCTGGTTTTCACCCGGCGCTGGCGCTTACGCTGCCCTGACTCAGACCGGCGCGCGAACGGCTTATGCGCAGCCGAATTGCGGTGGCGGTGCGGCGTATGACCCGACCCGCGGCTGGGACTACTCAAACATGTCCTTCGCCGTCACGAACACGAACGGCGATCAGCAGAACTTTGCGTTCTGGAGCACGAACTACGTGAGTTCCACCTCAGCGTATTGCGCCTTCCTGCACGGATTTCGTATGACGAACTGGACGTTTCCTTATGGAATGACAGTCAATCTGGTCTATCAGCCGCCCGCCGCCGACCAGTTAGACGATCTCGTGCAGGTCAACAATTCGCTGGGGCGGCAGATCAACTTCGTCTCAAGCGGCCTCGGCGGCTTCAATAACGGGTTAACAGGCGCGGATCTGCGCACGGTTGGGACGACCGGGCCCATCATCCTCACCACCACAACCGTTACCCATACCGAACCTACCAACGCGCAAACGACTATTAATTTCTCGCATTTCGGTAATCGCTGGATATTGAACAATGTGCTGAGAGCCGACAACACGACCACTCCCGCGCTTGCCTATACGTACGACTCGCTCGGCCGAGTCAAACAAGCACAGGATGCTGTCGCCCTGCAGACGGGCGGCCGAAATCCGTACCAGTTTTATCTTGGGGAGGGCGCCCGCGCCGATCGAGTGGATCCTGCCGGAGGTGACTACACGGTCTTCAACGACATTTATCGGCGGCCACTCGGATACGTCGACGAAATCGGACGGACGACAGCGGTTACTCACGATGGCCGTGGCCGCACCTTGTCGTACACTTATCCGGAGGGCAACACCGAGAACTTCGCTTATGACGATCACAATAACACGACCGGTCTGACACGCAATTCGAAGCCCGGTTCGTCGTTATCACCTATCTCGATCTTCGCGACGTGGGATCAGACGTGGAACAAGCCAACGATCATTACCGATGCGATTGGATGTACGACTAATCTGGCCTACTACTCAGCGAATCCGGGAAGGTCGTTGTTGCAGACGGGCACGCGATGTGCACCCGATCCGACCCAGCCTACGGTGAAGCCGGTGTATTCGTTCACTTACACCGCCATTGGGCGGTTGCTGCAGGCCACCGATCCCTCCTCACCCGCACTGGTAACGCTGAACGCCTACGATCCGTCGACGGGGAATCTACTCTCCACTGCAGTCGATCCCTCGGGCGTGAACTCTGTCACGGGCTTCACCTACGACGCCGTCGGCAATGTTGCCACCGTCACCGATCCGAGGACGTACGTCACCGAGAATCAGTACGATGCAGAGCGGCGCAAGACGGTCGTCATTCATCACAACGGGCTCGTCACAGCCAACGCAATTGCTGGGGAACAGACTATCTACGACGTTCTTGGGCGCGTACAGGAGAAGGACGCTTGCATTGTTCTGTCCGGAGCGAGCTGCGCTACGTGGCAGATGGTGCAGGCATTCACATTTACACCGGATTCAAAGATTGCGACAGAAAAGGACGGCGCGGGCGATACGACACAGTACGCCTACGATCCGATGGATCGCACGCAGATCGTGACGGACCCAGTGGGTCGGCGAGTCGCGTCCGTCTATGACCTCGCGGGGCAGACGCTATTCACGTGGCGCGGCTGGAACAGCACCACGGCGCCTACCGCCACAACGACCTGGAATCCTGCGGGATACACCGGGACTGGGCCGATCCGATACGGTGCGTACACTTATTCGCCCAACGGAAATCAGATCGCCGTCCAGGATGCCAATAACAATACGACCAACCTTGTCTACGACGGGCACGATCGCTTGCAATTTACCCTGTTCACCGATCCCGCCAACGCTCTGGCCACGTGCGCGGCCCCAACCTCGGATGCGGGTACGCCGAGTTGTGCAACCGGTCAGACCTATGAGGCGTATTCCTATGACGGCAACGGCGATCGCTTGTCCTTGCAGAAGCGAGACGGCCAGGTCATCAACTTCACCTACGATCTGCTGAGTCGGCTGACGATCAAAGCACCGCCGGGGCCAACGTCAGGCAATGTGTACTCCGTCTACGATCTCGCCGGGCGCCCTACATCTGTTCATTTTGGCGCCGCATACCCATCGGGGACGGGGGTTGACTACGTGTTCGACTCTGCGAAGCGCGTCACGAGCGAAAACACCTTCGGCCGCTCAATGGGTTACCAGTACGATTTGTCCGGAAACCGGGTCCAAGTCACGTGGCCTGATAACAACTTTGTGAATCACGACTTCGATGGGCTCAACCGCGATTACCAGATTCGTGAAAACGGTGCGACATCAGGTGTGGGCGTGCTAGCGGCGTATCAATACGATCCTTTGTCTCGGCGCCAGATGCTCACCCGCGGAAACGGGACGGTAACGCATTTTGGCTACGACCCGGCATCCCGCCTGCAAACGCTGGCGCAAAATGTCGCGGGCACGACCCAGAACTTGAACGTTGGATTTACCTACACACTGGCGAGCCAACTGCAGATTCGGCAGTCGGACAACCCGTTATACGATTGGACGCCGACGGCCTCGAATCGGACGTACACACCGGACGCGCTCAATCGCTATTCGACCGTGGCGGGGACCACGTTCGGCTATGACGGGCGAGGCAATCTGCAATCGGACGGTACCCGGACATTTACATACGACGTCGAAAATCGACTGCTGTCCGAAGTGGGAGGGGCGGGGCTCACGTTGTCGTACGACCCCCTTGGCCGTCTTTCACAAACCACCTCTGGCAGCGCTGTCACACAGTTTCTCTATGACGGAGATCGTCTCGTAGGTGAATACTCAAGCACCGGGACTGTCCTCCGGCGTTACGTTCACGGGCCAGGTGTCGACGATCCAGTCGTCTGGTACGAGGGAGCCGCTCTGACCGACCGGCGCTGGATTCACAGCGACGAGCGAGGATCCGTCATCGCGACGACCGACGGAACCGGCGCAGCGACAATCTATACGTACGGTCCCTACGGAGAACCGACATCGTGGACTGGATCCAGGTTCCGGTACACAGGGCAGATCGCGTTTCCGGAAGCGCAGTTGTACCACTACAAAGCCAGAGTCTATGATCCCTTCCTGGGAAGGTTCCTTCAGACTGATCCTATCGGAACGAAAGATGACCTCGACCTTTACACATATGTCGGCAACGATCCGCTGGATAAGACGGATCCTACTGGTGAGACCTGTACTCAAAACAACGGCACGTATTCTTGCCAGGTCGACTCAATAAAAGATGCCAAAGGTAACGTCACCCAAAGGGCGGATTTTTCCAAAGCGCAGGTCAAGCAAGTAGCGGCATTCGAGAAAGCGTATACGAAGGCTGTAAATAACCTTGCATCGCACTCCGATCGCACTACTACCGTCTCTGTTGGTGACAAGTCTATGAAGGTGTCGGCAGGTGATATAGCGAAAGTTTTGGTCAATAGAACGTTTGTAGCCGCTCCGGATCAAGACGGTAAGGGACGGGGAGCCGGTACCGTTGGAAATGTCACGACCGTTGGCGGCGCAGGCCTAGCAGGGATTGGCACGGTGAAGGGCGCGAGTCCGCCAGGCGCCGAGGGATTAAGGGAGTTGGTGGCCGTTCACGAGGGGCTGCACAACCCTGCGGAGAATAGCCTCAAACAGGGGCGAAGTGATTTTAACGACATTCATCAAGTTCCATACAACAGAGCGGCCGAAACATTGTTAGGCGAAATACCCCAGCAGTAAGTGCGTAAACAATGAAGGCAATCATTTCTACCGTAATTTTGCTGCTCTCGTTTATCGCTGGAGAGTCGGTCGCTACTTCTCAGCGCGACGTTCCACGTGAGATTGTATATTCAGATGCGGCGCGTACGTTTCACGAAACGTTTTCGAGTGAAACGCATTCCGGAACTAACACATTGCCTAAACATTTGATTGGCACTCAAAAGACGGACTTGTTCTTCTCCGAAACTCTTGGCGAGCACATACAAAACTGTTCTGACAAAGAGTTTATTTGCATCAGAGCATTGCGTACAGCTTATGCAATTCCTCGAAGGCGCCTCTCGAAGCGGGATGCCTATTCACTTGGCGGGATCCTGTTCAAAGTCGAGGACTGCTTACGTGGTGAACAAGACATTTGCCAAGTCGCGCTTATTAGCGCGGACTGTCAAAAGGCTGTCGGCGAAAGCGATTGTGAGAAAGCTTCTGGAGGTCGAGAGCATGGCTCCAATGCAGGTCCCCTCGTCTATTTCATTTATAATGAAGATTACGGCGTCACAGCATATGGAGTGACAAACGAGACTGTTGGTTCACCCAAAGAGCGATTGAATATTGCGAGTCAGATGATCCTTGAAGGGGGTGCCGGGCTTCTTAAGAAATAGAGGCCTCTATACATATGTCGGCGATGATCCGCTCGATAGAACGGATCCGAGTGGAAACACATGCACACAGAACTCTGGCGGCAAAGGCGTTAGTTGCAAAATTGACGATCCGGGAAAATTAAGTAAGAGCGAAGTTGCGAGAATCAATCGGGCTTACACAAAAGCCGTCACTGAATTGCTCGCGCATCCTGAAAAAACATTCGCATTGACGGTTAACGGTGCGAGAATTGGTGTGAATGCCGGTGACATAGCCGAGGTGCTGGAAAAGACGAAGGTTGTAGGTGGAGACAACACCGCTGCTCGGGCCTCCACGATTGGCGGTCAGCTGAGTCCGAAAAGTGCGAGCGGTGGAGTGGAAACCACAATAAACAAGAATGTCCTTACAAGTGATCGTCAGGGCACCACTAAAAACATTGGTTCGGACATATCGAAAACTTTCATTCATGAAGCAATTCATGGCCTTCCCGGCGAATACGCGTTCAAACCAATGTATAACGCGGATCCCGCTCAGTTTCAAAAGGATCACCAGACACCGTACAACACAGTTAGCGACCAGCTATATCGAGAGGAGCCTTGAGATCTTGTATAAGACATTTCGCAGGAGCAACCGGAGAATCGCGTTGAAGACCCGCTCAAATTTCTTTTTGATCCGTGCTGGCCGCGCTCTCAGATTGGTGTTCATTTGCTCTGGTACATTCGGCAGCGCCAGTCATGTTTTCGCCGATTCCAGCCTCGCTGGAAATGAATACGTGTATCAGGCGAAGGCCGGTCAGCGCGTAGATGTATTCGATCTGACAAAGCCGTTTGTATATTTCGAGAGCGCCGAATATTTAGCTAGACGAGACGGCCGGCATTCGGGTGACCTTGGAGGTAAAGTAATTCTATGTTCCAATGCTCGATACTTTTGCATTCGTGGCGGAATCTACGCCGCTATACCAAGAGAACTTTCGAAGCAAACCTCGTGGAAGCGAGGAGGCCTCAGCTGTCATTCACAATTGGGACTTAGCGATAAGATCAAGAACGATGTAACTTGTGCCCTCAATGGCGCTGCCACCTCATTTGTTTACGACAAATCCAGAGGAATCCTTAGTTACGGCAGTTCTGCACATATGCCAGATGAGTTTGAACTTGTCGGAACGTGTGGACTTTTTGCGTCCGATTGCACGAGTGGCCCTCAATCCCCTTCCAGTTAGCCGCCGAGAAAACCCAGTATGACAATTTGGGTCGCGCGACCGAGCAGGACGGTGGCACTGTTTTCTCTGGCACATCCGTCACCACATGGCAGACGCTCTCTCAGACGTTCTATACACCCACAAGCAAGCCACTCACAACGTAGGATGGTGCTGGAGACGTGACTCAATACACCTATGATCCCATGGATCGGACGGTGATTGTTACTGACCCAGTCCTGCGAAATGTCTCCACCGTGTACGATCTGGCAGGTCACCTGCATGGCGGCTTTCAGTGCAGCGCGATCGGTCTCGTGGGAGTCGGCCGAGGGATTTACGGACGAGGCGCTTGTCGAGGGTGGTGAAGATAGGCTTGATGGCCGAGGGCTTGAGGAGTTTAGCCGCCTGCCAGTGTTGCACGATGACTTCGCCGAACGCGGCCGGCGAGCGCACTTGGCTGGTGATAGCCATCAAGACCAGATCGGGCCGTTACGTGTTGTAGCGTGCGGAGCTGACGACGACTGCGGGGCCGCTGCTTTGCCTGGCTTTGGTCGGTGAAGGGAAACGGCACGAGGATGACGTCACCGAAGTTATAGGCGGTCATACTCGGCATCGTCGTCGTTGTCCCACACTGCCGCGAATGCGGGTTCTGCGGCTTTGGCGGCGGCCGTCACGAGGTGTCGATTGTCGTCGCGGCTGCGCAAGAAATCCACGAAATCCTCGACCTCGGCCTGGCGCTGCGGCGGCAGGGCTTTGAGCTTCTCGATGAGGCTGTATGCATCACGGGCGTTCATAGTGACTCTCCTACCTCGACCTCAAGCGGTCTTCGAAATAAAGGCATCGATGGTGCGCAGTAGCGCTTCCTGATCGCGTTTGGGCAATGCATCGATCGCTTGCAGCCGGCGCGATAGTCGGCGGTTCTTGACGTTGCCGGTGCTGCGCGCTCCACGCTTTAAGCCCAGCAGCTCATCGCTGGTGACTTCGAGCACCTGAGCGATCTTGCCGACGATATCGGCGGGGAGACGGATCACATCGTTCTCGTAGTCGGAGACGACCGGTTGGCTGACCTCCAGGCGCTCGGCCAGCTCCTTCTGGGTCATCCCCTTGTCTTTGCGCAGCTGCGAAATGCGTGCACCGATCGACTCTTCTCGCTCCGCCACGGGCCACTCTCCCAAGCAGTGAATGCTGGGGGGAATTGTAAAGCCGAGTTCGGCAATGACCGGGGTTGACATGGCGTGGGCCTGTGAACGAGTATAGGCAGTACCGATATTATTGCGCAAGCTTCTTGGGCCTCTCTTGCGTGCGGTCCAGTGCGTCGAGGCGCTGGGTGCATGGCGCGTGCTCTCCAAAATCCGCGCCTCCAATTCCGGCGTAAGAACCGTCGCGACCTGCCCCAGATGGCGGCTGTAGAGTCCCGCGATCCGCTGCTCGGCGAATCGCTTGCTCCAGCTGGCCACAAAGCCTCGGCTGCATTCAATGCGCTCCGAGGCTTCATCCCACGTATGGCCTTCGGCAAGCAGCAAAATCAGCCGCGCGCGTCGGGCATCTTCCGCCCGATCCGTGCGACTCTGTGCTCGCCGCGTCAGTTCCATACGCTCCGCGTTCGTCAAGGTAATGGTGGCTGTCATGGACACCGTGATAGTCTACAAATGGTTGTTACAGTCCACTAGTGGTGTACTCAGAGGAATCGAGTATCGAGTATTCTCTTGGCGCATGAAGGGCAGCACGTGAGGCGCGATAAATGAGCAACACTCTCTCACCGCAGGACTTGGCCTGCATGGCGGCGCCGGCCCGGAACGCCGTCGCGACCGGCGATATTCCCGGGGCCCTCTCGCTGGTGTGGCGACGCGATGAGTTGCTGCAGCTGGAAACCGCCGGCCTGCGCGACCTCGAGGCGAAGTTACCGGTCGAGCGCGATACCATTTTTCGTATTGCTTCGATGAGCAAGCCGGTTGTCTCGGCGGCAGCGATGATTCTCATGGAGCGGGGAGCCATGCGGCTCGATGACCCGATCAGCAAGTGGGCCCCTGAATTTGCAGGAATGCGCGTGCTGCGTCGTCCAGACAGTCCCATGGCCGATACCTATCCTGCGCCGCGAGCCATCACCATCGAGGATCTGATGACTCATCGCTCGGGTCTTTCTTATGCGTTCACCGCCGAAGGAACCCTGTCGCAGGCGCTGGAGGACAGGTTCGGGCTCAAATTGGCAGGATGGCGCTCGGCCGACGAATGGATGAGCGTACTGGCGTCGCTGCCCTTGAGCTACGCGCCCGGCGAGCGATTCAATTATGGCCACTCGACCGATGTGCTGGGATTCATCATCGGCCGGGCGGCGGGCTCCAGTCTGCGCGAGGCGATGCAGGAACTGTTGTTCGTTCCGTTGAACATGGCCGACACCGATTTTTGGGTGCCGCCGCAAAAGCGCGCTCGAGCGGCGGTGCTTTACCAATGCGCGGCGCCGGGGACTTTCACGCCGCTGCCGCTGGCCGGCTTCTTGGACGCATCGCCGCCCGTGATCACGGCCGGCGGCCAGGGCTTGGTCTCAACCGCCGATGACTACCTTACCTTCGCGCGCATGCTGCTCGGGGGCGGACAGGTCAACGGCAAGCGGGTGCTGTCGCAGGATTCCGTCCGCTTGATGACTTCGAATCGGCTGACGCCGGGTCAGCGACGCGATATCCAATTCGGTATTCCCTTCTTCATGGCGCAGGGCTTCGGACTTGGCGTCTCCGTTGTCATGGATCCGAAAAAGAACGCCTGGATGGGGCCGGGCAGTGCGGGCGCATTCGGCTGGCCGGGACTGTTTGGCGGTTGGTGGCAAGTCGATCCGCAGCGCCAGACGGCGATGCTGTGGCTGCAGCAAACCATGCCGCCCCAAGCGCCACCCGGCAACCGCAGCGCCATTGGGGATTCGCGCATGGCGGAGGCGTTCACCCGCTGGCTGTTCGCGCATCCCACACTGCTTTCGTGGATGACCAAGATGGCGCAGCGATCCGGAAAAGCGCCGCGCATGCCGGGGATGGCGGCCGTCCAAGGTTTTCAGAGGCAGACTCAGGCAGCGCTGGCAAAGCTGGCTTAGCATAGCGTGGGAAGGCTGCCGGCGCAGCTGGAGGTGCTTCCCCGAGCGATCCGGCTCAAGACGTGACTCAGTGACTCTGGGCTAAATCGCGCACGCCGCAGCAAGGCGTTGCGCTGCGCCTCCCTAAGGTCATGATCGGTCGTCGTGCCGGTCCCGGTCGTCATGGCCATGATCGCCGCCGCGTTCCGAGCGACCGTGCTCATGACCGTGACCGCGGCCATGCTCATGATTGCCGTCATGGTCGCCCTCATCGCCATCGCCGTCATGGTCGCCATCGCGGCGCACATAGCCTGGCTCGTATTCCTGCGATAACACGAAATACACCGGCCGATTGCAGGCATCGTATTCCCGGCAATGCTTGCGCCAATTTCTTGCGTGGCCCGGAGGCACGTGTAAGTACACGGGCGGCAGTTGAATCCGTTGCGGCACGATCAGCATCGGCTGCGCATAAACGAGCGGCGGAGGACTTTCGCTGCCAAATTGAACCTGGCCGTATACGCCCGGCGCGACCTCACCCGATAGGATGACGTGAATGTTCAGGTCGCCCGCCCGGCAAATCCCGACACCTGCGAGCAATACCGCTACCATTGAAATCAGACGCATGGTTGGAATCTCTTGTTGAGGGGACACCGTGGCCAACAGGGTAGCCGCAGCGGCGGTAGGGTTTGACGTTGTCGTCCTCGAACTGTGACCAAGTTCACGCTCGCGCCAGCGAGGTGCGCTGCCGCCGGCGCAATCGGCCGACCCACCTTGTGCCAGGCACGGCCGGGGTCCAAGGCGGGTGTCGCGCTTACTGCTAGATCGAGGAGACGCGCACCGGTGCGTTGCGCTTCACGGACAGCGCCGCCGCTTCGGCGAGAATGAGCGCGGCAATACCATCGCGGTAGCCCACCGCCGGTGTCGTATTGTTGCGCAGGATGTCCACGAAATGCCGCATCTCGCCGCGGTAAGCTTCGGCGTAGCGCTCCAGGAAAAAATTTTGTAGTGCATCGCTCGCCGATCCGCGTTCGGTGCAGGTGGATACCGTGCTCATCAGTACGTTGTCGGCGCGCACGGTGCCCGCGGAGCCGAAAGCCTCGATGCGTTGGTCGTAACCATACCCGGAGCGGCGAGTATTGCTGATGACGCAGAGCCGACCCGTGTCGGTGCGCAGCAGAGTCCGGGCGGTGTCCACGTCGCCGGCCGCTTCGATGGCCGAATCAACCAGGCAACTCGCGCTCGCGAAGACCTCCGTGGGTTCCTCGCCCAATAACCAGCGCGCCATATCGAAGTCGTGGATTGCCATGTCCTTGAATAGACCGCCGGAGACGCGAATATAGGGAAGCGGCGGCGGGGCAGGGTCGTGGCTCACGATGTTCAGGCTCTCGAGCTTGCCGATGGCCTGCGAGGCAATCCGCTGCTCGAGCGCCGCGAAATGCGGATCGAAACGCCGGTTGAATCCCACGAGCAGGGTTGCCGCGGACAGTTGCGGTCCGGCCTGGCGCGCGCGCGCCAGATCCAGATCCAGCGGTTTCTCGCAAAAAATGGCCTTGCCGGCGGCGGCTGCCGACAACGCCTGATCGAGATGCGCATTCGTGGCGCTCGCGATGATGACACCGGATACGGCAGGATCGCCAAGAACCGCGTCGAGATCCACGACCAGGCCGCCCGTTTGATTCGCGAGCGCCTCGGCTGCCGCGCGGTTAGGGTCGACCACGTACTTGAGCCTCAAATCCGCCGAAGCTGCGGCATTGCGGGCATGGATCTGCCCGATCCGTCCCGCCCCAACAATGGCAACGTTGAACATTGCGTTGAGTATAATGAAATGCCGACTTCTCGTTGCGTGAGATCCTTGCCCGATTCGGATAAAAATATCGATCTGATCGCGGTCGGCCGCTCGAGCGTGGACTTGTACGGCGAGCAGGTCGGAGGCCGGCTGGAGGACATGGGATCGTTTGCCAAGTACGTCGGCGGCAGTCCCACGAATACCGCGATCGCCGCGGCACGGCTCGGCTTGCGGGCGGGATTGTTGACTCGTGTCGGCGCCGATCACATGGGGCGATTCATCCGCGAACAACTCGTGCGCGAGGGCGTGGATGTGCGCGGCGTGCACACCGACCCGGAGCGCTTGACCGCCCTGGTGTTGCTTGGAATTCGCAATCGCGACTCCTTTCCGCTGATTTTCTATCGCGAAAACTGCGCCGACATGGCGCTCAGCGAGCTCGATCTCGATGATGCGCTGCTGGCATCGGCGCACGCCGTGCTGATCAACGGGACGCACCTATCGACGCCCGGCGTGTTCGCGGCGAGCCTGGGCGCGGCGCGGCGAGTCAAGGCACACGGCGGCCGGGTGGTATTCGACGTGGACTATCGCCCGGTGTTGTGGGGATTGACGGCGAAGGATCTCGGCGAGAACCGCTTCGTCGTGAATGCGGGCGTGACTGAATGCCTGCAAGCCGTGCTGCCCCTGTGCGATTTGATCGTCGGCACGGAAGAAGAGCTGTGCATTCTCGGTGGTTCCACCGATCTACTCGCCGCGATCAAGGATATCAGACGGCAAACGGCGGCCACCCTGGTTTGCAAGCGGGGCGGCCGGGGATGCGTGGCGTTCGCAAACGCGATCCCCGATGATATTGAATCGGGCCTGGTGGTCCCCGGATTCAAGATCCCGGTACTCAATGTGCTCGGTGCCGGGGACGCGTTCATGGGCGGCTTTCTTCGGGGCTGGCTGCGCGGCGAAACCCTCGAGCACAGTTGCCGCCTGGGCAATGCGTGCGGCGCTCTGGTGGTATCGCGCCATGGCTGCGCGCCGGCCATGCCAACCTGGCCCGAGCTGCAATTGTTCATGTTCGCACCGGAGGAGGAGCCGGCGCCCGGATCCAGTGCCCGCCATGTAGAGCACGTGCACTGGGCAACCACGCGCCGTCGCGACTTTCCTGTACTCATGGTGTTGGCGATCGATCATCGCATTCAATTCGAGGCCTTGGGGGTCGGCGCCCCCGATCGCGAGCTGATCGGGAAATTCAAGACTTTGGGCCTGCGTGCCTTGCACGCCGCGGCGCGCGAAGACCGGCGTTTTGGCGTGCTGCTCGATGGACGCTACGGATTCGACGCCTTGAGCGAGGCGGCGGATCTGCCGTATTGGATCGGCCGACCGATCGAAATTCCATTGTCGCGGCCGCTGGAATTCGACGGCTCCGCCGACGTCGCCGCCGAGATCTCGACCTGGCCGCTCAATCACGCGGTCAAATGTCTCGTGATCTATCATCCGGACGACGCAGCTGACCTGCGGGCCCGGCAGGATCGCCAGCTGCGGCGCCTGTTCGACGCCTGCCGCAGAACGAGTCACGAATTGCTGCTCGAGGTCGTGCCACCGCGGGAGATGCCGATCGATTCGCAAACCACCGCTCGCGCACTGTCGCGAATATATGCCCTGGGTGTGCGGCCGGACTGGTGGAAGCTGCCGAGCGGAGGCCCGGCGCACTGGGCGGCGATTCAGGATACGGTTGCTCATGAGGATCCCTGGTGCCGCGGTGTCCTGCTATTGGGGTCGGCGGCGCCCGAGGCTGAACTCATCGCATCCTTCGCCGCCGCAGCGCCGTTTGGAATCGTCAAGGGATTCGCCATCGGTAGGACCATCTTCCACGAGGCGGCCGGCGCCTGGTTCGCAGGCTTGTTGAGCGACAGCGGCGCCTGCGAGGCGATGTCCGCCAAATTCGCGAGCCTGGCGAATGCGTGGCAGAGTGCACGGCAGTGAAGACCATACGATGCACGGCGGCGCAGGCGGCGGTTCGCTATTTGGCGAATCAGTACGTGGCGCGGGGCCCGGAAGAAGTACGCTATTTCGCGGGCGTATGGGCCATATTCGGCCACGGCAATGTTGCCGGTCTCGGGGAGGCGTTGCACGCGGCGCGCGACTCACTGCCTACGTATCGGGCGCATAACGAGCAGGCGATGGCCCACGCGGCGATTGCATTTGCGAAGCAGCTGCGGCGGCAGCGCGCCATGATTTGCACGAGTTCGATCGGGCCGGGCGCCACCAACATGGTGACATCGGCGGCATTGGCGCACGCCAATCGGCTCCCCGTGCTGTTTCTTCCCGGAGATACCTTCGCGACCCGCGGTCCCGATCCGGTGCTGCAGCAGATCGAAAGTTTCAGCGACGGCACGGCCTCAGCCAACGACTGTTTCAAACCCGTTTCCCGGTATTTCGACCGCATCACGCGCCCGGAACAATTGATCGACTCGCTGCCGCACGCCATGAACGTGCTGCTCGATCCGGCCGCATGCGGCCCGGTCACCGTGGCTTTCTGCCAGGATGTGCAAGCGGAGGCGTATGAGTACCCGGAAGCTTTCTTGCGTCGCCGCGTCTGGAGCGTACGCCGGCCGCGGGCGGACCGGCTGGAAATCGATCGGTTGATCACCCTGCTGAAATCGGCCCGGGCCCCGTTGATCATCGCCGGCGGGGGAGTTCACTACAGCGGCGCGGCAGAGTTGCTCGCAGCATTCGCCAGCAGTACGCAGATCCCCGTGGCTGAAACCCAGGCGGGGAAGGGCGCGTTGCCATGGAATCATCCGTTCAATCTCGGCGCGATCGGCGTGACCGGCACCAGTTGCGCCAATGCGGCGGCAGCGAAGGCCGATCTGGTGATCGGCATCGGCACGCGATTGCAGGATTTTACGACGGGCTCACGGGCCTTGTTTGCCGCGGCGAACCGGCGCCTGGTGCAAATCAACGTGGCGTCCCATGACGCCGGCAAGCACGAGGCGGCGAGCGTTGTGGGCGATGCGGGAGCGGTGCTGATGGACCTCACGGACCGGTTGGGCGGCTGGCACGGCGGCGGCGGCGAGGCGGCGATGCAAGCGGATGTGGCGCGCTGGAATCGGGACTGGGAGGGCGTCACGGCGGCGCCGGGCACAGGCCTGCCGTCGGACGCGCAAGTGATCGGCGCCCTGTGGCGTCATGCGTCGCAGAACGCCGTGGTGGTATGCGCGGCGGGCGGATTGCCGGGAGAGCTTCACAAGTTGTGGCGAGCGCGGGCGACGGACGATTATCACGTCGAATACGGCTACTCGTGCATGGGCTACGAGATCGCGGGTGGCCTCGGCGTAAAAATGGCGCAGCCGAATCGCGATGTATATGTGCTGGTGGGCGATGGCAGCTATTTGATGCTCAATTCCGAACTGGCAACCTCGATCTCACTGGGTCTGAAGATGGTGGTCGTGGTTCTGAACAATCGCGGTTTTGCGTGCATCCATCGCCTGCAAAAAGCCACCGGCGGGGCCGCCTTCAACACCCTGTGGGAGGACTCGCCGCGGACGGCCATGCCGGACATTGACTTCGTCGCGCATGCCGCAAGCCTCGGTGCCGTCGCCGAGAAGGCCGGCTCAATCGCCGCGCTCGAACAAGCGCTGCGAGGGGCGCGCGAATCCAAGCGCACGCACGTGATCGTGATCGACACGGATCCTCTGATCACGACCGCCGCGGGCGGTGCGTGGTGGGATGTGGCGATACCCGAGGTCTCGTCCCGCGGCGAGGTCGATGCTGCTCGAGCGGCGTCCTTGAGTTCCCGCAGGAACCGGCGGCTCGGAGAGTAGCGCATGAGCATTCGATTTGGCGTGAGTCCCATCGCCTGGATCAACGACGATCTACCCGCACTCGGCGCCGACACGCCGCTCGAATCGGTCCTCGCCGATGCCCGCGAGGTGGGTTTTTCGGGCATCGAATTGGGGGGGACGTTCCCGCGGGACCCGGCGGCGCTGATGCCGCTGCTGCAGCGGCATCGGCTCGCGCTGGTGGGCGGCTGGTACGGTGCCAGCCTGCTGAGCCGTTCGGCCGAGGCGGAAATCGAGGCGTTGCAAGCGCATTTGGCGCTGCTTCAGGCCATGCAGTGCACCGTATTCATTATCGCGGAGACCAGCAATGCGATCCATGGCGATCAGGGCCGGCCCCTGTCGCTGACACCGCGGCTTGCCGACTCCGCGTGGCATGAGTTCGGCCGCAAATTGACCCTCGTCGCCGATTACCTCGAGCATGCCGGGCTGCGCATGGCCTATCATCACCACCTGGGTACCGTGGTGGAGTCGCAGCGCGATGTGGAACGCTTATTGGAATTCACCGGCCGGTCCGTCGGGCTGACCCTGGACACGGGCCACGCGGCACTCGGCGGCGTGGATGCCATCGCGCTGCTTCGCGGCCATCCCCGGCGTATCGCGCACGTGCATTGCAAGGATGTCCGCTCGCGCGTCTTTGGGCAGGTCAAATCCGCGGGCAAGAGCTTTCTGGACGGTGTGCTGAGCGGGATGTTTACCGTGCCCGGCGACGGAGATCTCGATTTCCAAGGACTGATGCAAGCACTGGGGCACATTGGCTATGCTGGATGGATCATTGTCGAGGCGGAACAGGATCCGTCGATGGCGAATCCGAAATCATACGCAGCGCTCGGGTTGAAAACCCTGCGCCGCGAGGCCGCGGCGGCGAATCTCGACAAGGCGGTGTATTCATGAGCGTCTCCTCGCAACCGGTAGCGGTACACCGGTGAGCAAGCTTCTGATTCAATCGGGCGCCCCGGATGAGGCGGGGTGCGTGCTCTGCATTACCCCGCAGAGCGCCGGTTGGCGGCACGTTGGATTCCAGATGCATCGCCTCATACCGAAGCAGGTAGTGCGCGGCGGCACGCGCGAGCGTGAAATTTGCCTGGTCGTGCTCGCCGGAACCGCCGATATTTCGATCGACGGTGAAATCTTCGCAGCGATCGGGGGCCGCGGCTCGGTGTTCGACGATGCGCCACCGGGTGCCGTGTATGCGCCTGCCGGCAGTACCTATGCGGTGAGCGCCAAGGGCGCGGTTGAGTTGGCCGTCTGCTCGGCTCCCGGCAAGTCCGGACGCCGGCCGCGCGCGATCGGAGCCGCCGACATGAGCAAGGAGGTTCGCGGCAGCGGCACCAATACCCGGTATGTCAGAAATATTCTGCCCCAGACCCAGGAGGCCGATAGTCTGCTGATCGTGGAAGTCGTCACACCCGGTGGACATTGGTCCAGCTATCCGCCGCATAAACACGACACGGCGGCGCCGGGACAGGAAACCGCGCTCGAGGAGACTTACTACCACCGCTTGATGCCGCCGCAGGGATTCGCATTTCAGCGTGTGTACACCGACGAGCGCGATCTTGACGAGACGGTGTGCGTGCACGATGGCGATGTCGTCCTCGTGCCGCGGGGCTACCATCCTGTCGGCGCGGCGCATGGCTACGACCTGTACTACCTGAACGTCATGGCGGGACCCGAGCGCAATTGGATTTTTCGCAATGATCCCGAGCACGCCTGGCTCGCCGCGCGACGCAATTCATGAATGCCGCACTCACTGATGCGTAGCCTGGCGAACGCCGCACCGCGTCGCCTCGCGGCTGCCACGCTGCTGGCCTGCGCCGCGATGCTCGCAGGCGCCGGCTGCTCGGGTAAGCCGGGCGGCAATTCAATTCAAATTGTCGCCAGCTTGCACGACATGACGGAGCCATTCTTCGTCGCGGTGAAACGGGAGCTGGACGCGGAGGCCGGACGGCTCGGGGTCACGATTGCCGTGGAAGACGGACAATCCAATTCGGCCAAACAGACCGCGGACATCGAAGCGGCCATCACGGGCGGCGCTCAGGGCATTATTCTTGCGCCGAACGATGTGAACGCCCTCGCACCGGGCGTCGAGGAGGTCATCCGGGCGGGGATTCCCCTCGTGACTCTGGATCGCCGAGTCGAGCATACCAGCGTCAAGGTGGCGCATATCGGGGCGGACAACGTGGCGGGCGGGCGCATCCTGGCGCAGTGGGTGATCGATGCCTTTCCGGACGGCGCCAGGATCCTGCTGATCACCGGACAGTTGGGATCCAGCCCCTCCATCGATCGCACGCGCGGTTTCAAGGAAACCTTGGGCGCGGCCGGCGCGAAGTACCAAATCGTCGCGGAGCAATCCGCCACCTGGAAGCGCGAGCAAGGTTTGACGGTGACGCAAAACGTATTGACCTCCCTCGGCGCTCAAGTTTTGCAGGCAGTCGTGGCGGAGAGCGACGAGATGGCTCTCGGTGCCCTGGAGGCGTTGCGCTCCAGCGGGGTGGCCGGCGTCAAGGTCATCGGATTCGATGCGACGCCGGAAGCGCTGAAATTGGTTCGCAGCGGCGACTTGGCGGCCACCGTCGAGCAGTCGCCGCAAGCCCAAGCGCGAACGGCGCTGGCGCAACTGGTGGCGCGCATCCGCAACCAGACTCCCATGGCGGGCGCCAGCATCGCACCGGTGATGATCACACGATCCAACGTCGATCAAGCCGAGCGCATTGGCGAAATCCGGTAGCGGCTTGATGTCCGCCGCATACCTGCTGGAAGTTCGCGATGTCTGCAAGCAATTTCCCGGCGTCAGGGCCCTCGACGGCGTCGAACTGCACGTCGCCGCGCAGGAAGTGCACGCCTTGCTGGGCGAGAACGGCGCCGGCAAATCCACTCTGTTGAAAATACTGTCGGGCGCTCTGCGCGCGGATCGGGGCGAGGCAACACTGGACGGGATCAGGCTCGAGCCGGGCGACTCGCCGCGCGACCGGCAGCGCCTCGGGCTCATCACCATCTACCAAGAATTCAATTTGCTGCCGTGCATGTCGATCGCGGAGAACCTGTACTTGGGCCGGGAACCCACCCGCCGCGGAATCATCGATTGGCCCGCCCTGTATGAGAACGCGCGCGCTTTGCTGGCAGATCTAGGCTTGAGCGTCGATCCCCGGCGGGAGGTTCGTCATTTGAGCGTCGCCCACCAGCAAATGATCGAAATCGGCCGTGCGGGGGCGCAGAAGGCCAAGCTCATTGTGATGGATGAGCCGACGGCAGCCTTGAGCGGGCGCGAGGTTGAAATCCTGCACGCCGTTATCCGCGGGCTGAAAACGCGGGGTGTGAGCTTCATCTACGTGACACATCGCTTGGATGAGGTCAAGCTCATGTGCGACGGCTTCACGGTGCTGCGCGACGGCCGCTACGTCGCGAGCGGCGAGGTGCAGGGCGTCGAGATCCGCGATTTGGTGCGTCTCATGGTCGGCCGCGACGTGCAATGCTCCCGACGCGCGCGCACGGCGGCGCCGGGCGATACCGTGCTGGCCGTCAAGGGGATCGCGCGCGCGCGGGAATCGAGCGGCCGACATGCGATGGCGCTCAAGGATCTGTCGGCGGACGTGAAAGCCGGGGAGATCGTCGGGTTTGCCGGGCTCGTCGGTGCCGGGCGCACCGAATTGGCCCGGATCATTTTTGGCGCCGATCGCTGCGATGCGGGAGCGCTGTACCTGAACGGATTGCAAATGCGTCCGTTGCGATCGCCGCAAGAGGCCATCCGCGCCGGCATTGCGCTGGTGCCCGAAGATCGCAAGCAACAGGGATGCTTTCTGGATCAGTCGATCAGCCGGAACATGACGCTGCCGAGCCTGAAGCGGATCGCACGCTGGCGCATTTTTGTCGATGCAGCGCAAGAACGCCAAGTGGTGGATCAATACCGACGCGCGCTGAGGATCAAGATGGCCGATTCGGACGCGGCGGTCGGGAGCTTGTCCGGCGGCAATCAGCAGAAGGTTCTGCTGGCGCGCTGTATGGCCCTGCAACCCAAAGTCTTGATCGTCGATGAACCGACTCGCGGCATCGATATCGGCTCGAAAGCCGAGGTTCACCAATTACTCTTTGACATGGCGCAGAGCGGCGTGGCGGTAATCGTCATTTCTTCGGAGATGCCCGAGGTGCTGGCGCTCAGTGATCGGATCATCGTGTTTCGCGAAGGCTGCATCAGCGGAATCCTGGATTCCCGGGACGCGACCGAGAACAAGCTGATGGAGCTCATGGCCGTTGCGGCGGCTGCCGGCGCTGCGCGCATGACGGGCTCATGACGCCGGGTCGTCGTATCGATGTCGTGGGGTGGCTGCGGCGCTACGGCACCACCTTGTTCCTGCTGGCGCTGATCCTGTTCTTTGGTCTGGACAATCCGCGCTTTCTATCGATACGCAATCTCGCCAACATTCTTACCGAGGTATCGATTTACGGCATCATCGCCGTCGGCATGACCTTCGTCATTTTGACGGCGGGTGTCGACCTCGCCGTCGGTTCGCTGCTGGCGTTTGCCGGGATGTCGGGCGCCTATGTCATGAAGGCACTGGGCGCCGGCGACCCGCTCAGCTGGTTGGCGGCGCTCGCGACGGCCACGGCGGTCGGGAGCCTCGTGGGATATTTGCAGGGAAAGGCGGTGACCTTTTTCAGTATCCCGCCCTTCATCGTGACCCTGGGCGGCTTGACCATCTGGCGCGGCGCCACGCTGATTCTGAACGATGGCTCGCCCATATCGGGCTTCGATGCCCACTATCGGTGGTGGGGAACCGGATCGATAGCCGGCGTGCCGGTGCCCATCGTACTGTTTGGCGCGATCGCGGCGGCGGGCTTGGCCACCCAGCGCTACACGCGCTACGGACGCTATATCTATGCGGTCGGCGGAAATCCCGAGGCGGCGCGTCTCAACGGCTTGGACGTGGCGGGCATCATCACCAGCGTGTACCTGATCGTGGGCGCGCTCGCGGGATTGGCGGGATTTCTCTTGTCCGCGAGGCTCGGCGCCGCGGAAGCCGTCGGCGGCATCGGCTATGAGCTGCGGGTCATTGCCTCGGTGGTGATCGGCGGGACCAGTCTTGCGGGGGGCCGTGGCGGGGTGGGCGGCACCATCATCGGAGCGCTGTTGATCGGCGTGCTCACCAACGGCCTGGTGATCATGCATGTCTCATCCTACTGGCAACAGGTGGTGATTGGCCTCATCATCGTTGCGGCCGTCGCGTTTGACACCTACGCGAAGTCGCACCGAGAATAAAGGTGGAAGTCGCTTCGAAATGAGGAACCGGATGAAGCTTTACTATTCCGCCACGTCGCCCTTCGTGCGCAAATGTTTGGTGAGCGCGCTTGAGCTCGGGTTGCGCGAGCGTATCGAGATCCTGCCGGCCGCGCCGCATCCGGTTGAGCGCGATCGCGCCCTCGTTGTCGCCAATCCGCTGGGCAAGGTCCCGACGTTGGTCACCGACGAGGGCACCGTTCTCTACGACAGCCACGTCATCTGTGAGTATCTCAATGCGTTGGGTGATGGCCACTTGCTGCCCGCACAGGCATCGGCCCGGTGGCCGGTGTACCGCGACCAAGCGCTGGCCGACGGCCTATTGGACGCCGCGGTGCTGGTGCGATACGAAACCTTTGCGCGACCGGAAGCCTTGCGCTGGAAAGCGTGGATCGACGGTCAAATGGACAAGGTAAATTGCAGCCTGATGGAACTTGAACGGCGTGCGGACACGCTGAACCAGGTCGACTTGGGAACCATCGCCATCGGCTGTGCCCTGGGCTATCTTGATTTTCGTTTCGCTTCCCTTGGCTGGCAGCAAACCTATCCTAAAAGCGCGGCATGGTTCTTGGGTTTCGGCGCGCGGCAATCCATGATCGCGACACGACCGCCGGTCAGTTGAGTTCGCGAATCCAAATATTGCGGAAGCTGATGGGCGCCGAGGGGTCGCCGTGCGCCTGCAGCTTGATCGCTGCGCGTTGGTACGGCCGATAGGCCGGCTGACCGATGTAGCGGGTTTCGCCGGTGAGCTGAAAGTGGTTTTGCACCAGCACCCCGTTGTGCAAGACCGTGACATAGGCAGGACTTTTGAGTGTTCCATCGGCCGCGAAGCTCGGCGCCGTCCAGACGATATCGTAGCTTTGCCACTCTCCCGGTTTGCGCATGGCATTGACCAGCGGCGGCGATTGCTTGTAGATGCTCGCGGCCTGGCCATTGACGTAGGTTGGATTCTTCCATGAATCCAGAATCTGCACCTCGTAGCCACCGTCACCGGCGCCGGTCGATGCCAGAAAGACGCCGCTGTTGCCGCGCAGCTGCCCATCGCCGGTGATGCCTGCCGGCACCTTCCATTCAAGATGCAATTGATAATTTCCAAAGAGCTGCTTGGTCTCGATGTTGCCGACCGACTTCACGACCGTCATGACGCCCTGCCCGACTTTCCAACCCGCCGGCGCATGATCCTGGGTGTTCACCCAGTGATCCAAATTTCGGCCATCGAACAAAACAACGGCGTCGGAAGGCGGCGCCCCGGGACGCACGCCCGGCGCGATCACTGGCGGCACGGGTTCCCATTGCTCGGTCGCCTTCGGATCTCCTTGAGGAGTTTGCTCGGCGGCTGACGGCAAGTGGAAAGGGGCCAGAGTCAGGCCCGCCAATGCGATGGATCGTGCGATCTTAATGGGTCGAGTGTTCAGCATATTTCCCCGCGAAAAAGCCAATTTACACCGTGCAAATTTGCCGCGCCTCGGCGAGCGACACGAATGGGTCGCTGCGCGTGGGGATGAACTCGTGCGCGACGTACGCTTGATAATTCAAATCCGCGATGGCAGCGGCGATGGCGTGATAATTCAGTTCCTGGCCGTCATTGATTTCATGCCGCCCGGGCACGCCGCCGGTATGGAAGTGCCCGATCCAGTTGATGTTGTCGCGAATGGTGCGGATCACATCGCCTTCCATGATCTGCATATGATAGATATCGTACAGCAGTTTTACGCGCGGCGAGTTGACCCCCCGCATGACCGCGACGCCAAATGCGGTGCGATCACCTTGGTAGCCCGGATGATCCACCTTGCTGTTGAGCAATTCCACGCAGACCGTGACGCCCAGCCTCTCGGCAAGGGGGGCGATCTTGGCGAGGCCCGCCACGCAGTTTGCGATGGCGGTGTTGTCGTCGATACCGGCTACGCGATTGCCGAACATGGCGATGATGCTGGTCACACGCGCCTGTGCTGCGAGCGGCAGCGCCGTCTGCAGCTCTCCCAGCAGCAGCGCATGGTTGGCCGGATCATTGAACCCGGTTGCGATGAACTGCTCGCGCCGGCTTGCATAGCCCATGGACACGACCAGTCCGGCGTCGGTCGCGGCGGACCACTCGTCCGGGAACAACAGATCGATCGCCGCAAACCCGATTTGCTCGGCGCGGCGACAGAAGTCAGGCAGCGGCAGGCGCGCATAGGGCCAACGGCACACCGATTGTTTGAGCCGGGCGGGCCCCGAGCTTCTTGGCACCGGCGGCGGCGCGGAACTTGCGCGGCTCGGATCGGCAAGTACGCCGGCCGCAAACGTCCCCGCGCTGCCCAAGCGCAGGAGAAGCCTTCTTCGGGACAATGGTTTCATGAATCAATATAGAATAAGCCGGAAATGGCGGCCGTGACGAGGGAAAGCGAATGCAGTCTGTGCGCTATGACGCAATTGTCGTTGGCTCCGGCATCTCCGGCGGATGGGCTGCCAAGGAGCTCACGGAGAAGGGCTTAAGAGTCCTGCTGCTCGAGCGCGGCCGCAATGTCGAGCATGTGAAGGATTACGTCAACGCCACCAAGGCTCCCTGGGAATACCTGCATCGAGGCGGCCGAACCTACGCCATGGAGCAGGCCTACCCCGTGCTCAAGCGGGACTATCCGCTCAATGAGAAAAACCTCGCCTTCTGGGTCGATGAGAAGGATTCGCCCTACACGGAAATAAAACGCTTCGACTGGTATCGCGGCTATCAGGTGGGCGGCCGCTCGCTGACCTGGGGGCGCCAGAGTTATCGCTGGAGCGATTACGACTTTGAAGCCAACGCGAAGGAAGGCATCGCGGTCGACTGGCCGATTCGCTACAGCGACCTGGCGCCGTGGTACGACCATGTTGAAACGCACGCCGGAATCTCCGGCTCACGCGATGGACTGCCGCAGCTTCCCGATGGACAGTTCATGCCGCCGATGCCGCTCAACTGCGGCGAGGAACTGGTTGCCGGGCGGCTGAAGAATGCCTTCGGCGGCAAGCGCCACATGATTATTGGGCGCGTCGCCAATGCCACCAAGCCGCTGGCAGGGCGTGCGCCTTGCCAGTATCGCAACGCCTGTTGGCTGGGCTGCCCTTATGGCGCCTACTTCAGCACGCAATCCTCGACGTTGCCCGCTGCACTGAAGACCGGCAGGCTCACCCTGAAGCCCTGGTCGATCGTGACCGAGCTCCTGTACGACAAGGAGCGCCGGCGCGCCACGGGGGTGCGGGTGCTTGACGCCGTCTCAGAGCGGACCACCGACTACACGGCGAAAGTGATTTTCGTCTGCGCCTCGACCCTCAATTCGACCTGGCTGCTGATGCGCTCCGCGACCGACGTCTGGCCCGACGGGCTCGGCAGCAGCTCAGGAGAGCTGGGATTCAATCTCATGGATCATCATTTTCGCTGCGGCGCCGAGGGCACGCTCCCGGGCTTGGACGACAAGTATTATTACGGGCGTCGTCCCAACGGGATTTACGTTCCTCGATATCGGAACTTGTTCGGCGACAAACGCGACTATCTGCGCGGTTTCGGCTATCAGGGGGCGGCGAGCCGCGAGGGATGGACCCGGGCGGTCAAGGAGTTGGGCGTGGGCGCCGAATTCAAGGACGAGATGAGCTTGCCGGGCCCCTGGATGTTCGGCGCCACGGGCTTTGGCGAAATGCTGCCCCATCACGCCAATAAGATAGGACTTGACACCCACAAGGTGGATAAATGGGGACTGCCGGTTCTGGAAATCGACTGCGCCACGGGCGAGAATGAACGCCTGATGCGCAAGGACATGATCACCGACATGGCGGAGATGCTCGAGCAGGCCGGTGCAAAATCGATCAAGACATTCGACAGCGGGTCCTATCCGGGGATGGCGATCCACGAAATGGGGACGGCTCGAATGGGGCGCGATCCCAAGACCTCGGTGCTCAACTCGCACAATCAGGTGTGGGATGCACCGAACGTCTTTGTCACGGACGGCTCCTGCATGGTGTCCAGTGCCTGCCAGAATCCTTCGCTGACCTATATGGCGCTCACTGCTCGCGCAGTGGACTTTGCGGTGAACGAACTCAATCGCCGCAATCTTTGAGCTGCCCATGAACGATATGAACGAGCCAGCCGAAGCGGAAACGGAGCAGAGCCGGCGGATCAACCGGCGCGAGGCCATCCGTCGCGTCAGCGCGCTGCTGGGCGGAGTGGCATTCGTCGGCGGCAGCGATCTGTTGGCGGCCGTCGAGAAGGCGGGTTCTGCCGCTGCGCGGGCACCCGGAACATTCAGCGCCCAAGATGTTGCATTCCTGGACGAGATTGCCGAAACGATTCTTCCCGACACGAAGACACCCGGCGCCAAGGCGGCAAAAGTAGGCGCGTTCATGGCGCTGATGGTCACCGACTGTTACAGCCCCGCGGAGCGGAAGGCGTTCCTCGATGGCATGCGCAAGGTGGACGAGGCGGCGAGGAATGCCGGCAGCGTTGACTTCATGGCGGCGACGCCGGCGCAGCGGCTCGCCATGCTCACGGCGCTCGATCATGAACAGAAGCGCGTGATGGACGCGCGCGAGGCGGCGAAAACCGTGCCCGGCACCGTCGTCGCCACCGCGCAGAAAAGTGCGCGGGAGGAGCCTGCCCATTACTTTCGCATGATGAAAGAGTTGACGCTGCTCGGCTACTTCACCTCCAAGATCGGCTACACGCAGGCACTGCGCTACACCGAAGTGCCCGGCCGCTTCGATCCCTGCGTACCTTACAGGCCCGGCGAGCCCGCCTGGGCGCCGCATGCCTAGACCCATTGGGGGCGAGGCTCCAAAAATGATTTTTAACCCGAAGGAGTAGAACTAATGAGTGAACTGATCTGCCTGGAATTGAGTATCGTTCTTTGGTACGTGTATGTATTTACGCAGGGCGCCTTCGCTCCCGGTGCGCTGGGGCTGATGTATCTGTCCGGACCCCGCGATGAGCGGCGCGAGCCCAAAGGGCTGCTCTGTGCGCGCGCCACGCGTGCGCTCGCCAACTACGTGGAGAATCTTGGCCCATTTGTCGCAGCAGACCTCGCCCTGATCGTCACGCAGCATACCGGCGGTTTGGGAGCGACGATCTGGATCGCGGCGCGCATCGTCTATCTTCCCCTCTATCTTTCCGGCGTAGCATTCATCCGTACACTGTGCTGGTTGGTTTCCCTCGTCGGCCTGGGCATGATGCTCGCGCGTCTGGCGGGCGCATAGGGTTGGCGCGAGAGAGATTGGGTAATCCCAGGTAAAATACAGCGGCGGCGCCGGGCTGATCCCGGCGCCACCCCGCTTTTCATGAGCATCTTAGGGACACGAGCGGCTGTCGCGGTCACGGCCCTGTTGCTCTGCGGCCTGCCCGCGCAGGGCGCGTCGGCGTCGCGGCCGGCTGAGCCTTCCGGTTATGCCGCCTTGGTGAAGCTCTTCGAGCAGTGGCGAGACTTCGAGCATCCATCGATGCAAGGCACGGTTCCCGATTACGGCCCGGCCGCCATGGCGGCCAAGGCGGCGGCATTGCCGGCCTGGCGCAAGCGACTTGATGCCATCGACACGCACGGCTGGCCGATGGAACAACTCAACGATTTCAAGCTGGTCAAGGCTGAAATGAACGGCTTCGACTTCGACTTGAGAGTCTTGCGGCCATGGGCGCGCGACCCTGCCTTCTATGTGAACGTGCTGGCTGCCCGCTCCGATGTTCCGTTGCGCGAGGGACCCGGAGTCTATCCGCAGATCGAGCTCTATACCTATCGCTTTCCGCTCTTGAGCGGCGCGCAGCGCGAACTCGCGGCGAGAATTGCGGCGATTCCGGCGCTGCTGACTCAGGCCAAGGAAAACTTGAAAGGCAGCGACGCACGCGATCTGTGGGTATTCGGCGCGCAAGAGCTGCGCGGTCAAGCGCAGACCTTGAGCGCGCTGGCCGCGGGCACGCTCTCCGTGAGCACGCTCGAGGGCAGCCAGCATGCCGATATCAGCGCGGCCGCCCCCGGTCTCGAGGCGGCGATCGCTCGAGCGCAGCACGCCACGCGGGAGTTTGTCACCTGGCTGGAGAACGAGGCGCCGGACAAGACGGGACCCTCCGGCATCGGCAAGGACAACTACACCTGGTATCAACGGAACGTGCATTTCGTACCGTTCACCTGGGACGAAGAAGTGGTGCTGTTGCGCCGCGAGTTGGAGCGCGCGCAGGCGGCACTCAAGCTGGAGGAGCACAACAACCGGAACTTGCCGCCGCTCGAGCCGGTTCGCGATGCCGCGGCGTTCGATCGGCTGAAGCTGGCGCGCCTCGACAAGTTCGTAGCCTTTCTGGTCCGGCAGGAGATCATTCCCGACAAGCCCTACCTCAAAGCCGCGTTGATTCCGCAGTTGGGGCAGTTCGTGCCGGAAGCGCAGCGCGTCTTCTTCACGCGCGTGACGCACCGCGAGCCGATGCTGCTGCTGTCGCATGATTATCATTGGTTCGACCTGTCGCGCATGCGCGATGAGCCGCACGCAAGTCCGATTCGCCGCCGTGCAGCGTTGTCGAACATCTGGGACAACCGTGCGGAGGGATTCGCGACGGCTTTCGAAGAGATCCTGATGCACGCCGGACTGTATGACGACAATCCGCGCGCCAAGGAACTGGTGTGGATCATGCTCGCCAACCGCGCGGCACGCGGCCTGGCCTCCCTGTATGTGCAGGCGAATGAATTCGATTTGGAAAAGGCCGGCAAGTTTCACGCCGCCTGGACCCCGCGCGGATGGGCCGACCCCAAGGATTCGCTCACAGGATTCGAGCAGCTTCTGTACCTGCGCCAACCGGGCTACGGCACCAGCTACATCACCGGCAAGGTGCTGGTGGACCGCCTCATGGCCGAATACGCCCACCAACAAGAGCTGGCGGGCAAGCCGTTCGCGCTGCGGGAATTTCTGGATCGATTCAACGGCGCGGGAATCATTCCCGTGGCGCTCATGGAGGACGAAATGGTTTCAAACGGCGCGCGCCTGCCGTGAGCTCTCGCCCCGGGTCTAGCGTGCCGCGGCGCGCAGCGCCGCCAGATATTTCATCCTGATCGCGTTGATGTCCTCCGACCACGCGGCCGGCCAGGCAGAATTGATGACCACGATCAGGTGATCCTTGGGGAAGACGGACAAGGTCTGTCCGAAGATACCCTCACCCTCGTAGCCGCCGGGAATGATCCACCAAAAATAGCCATAGGGCGGACTGGCGACATGCGGCGACGTGGCATCCTCCGTCCACCCGGCCGGCACGACCTGGTGCCCGTGGGCGATGCCATGGTCCAGCATGAATTGGCCGACGCGGCCGTAATCCCGCAAGGTCATGCTCATGCAGCAGCCGCCGCGTTCGTGACCGGCGACATCTTCGACCCAAATGCCGTCCTGTTCCATGCCGTAGGGCTGCCAGATTTTCTCGGATAAATATTGCGCCAAGGGTTCGCCGACGGCATTGGACAAGAGAATCCCGGCAAGATCGGTTTCGCCGGTTTTGTAGACGAACTTGCTGCCGGGGGCCGCTTCGCGCGGCAGCCGGCGCATGTAGCTGACGACGGGATTGACGCCCGGTTCCAGAATGCTCAAGCCCTCCTGGGCGACGTCCGAATGGGGGTCGGTGTAGCTTTCGTTCCATTGCACGCCCGAGGTCATGGTGATCAGCTGGCGCACGGTGACGCCCTCGTAGGCGCTGCCTTTCAATTCGGGGATGTAGAGCGTCACGGCTTCATCGAGGCTTTTGATCTTGCCGTCCTTGACCGCTGCGCCGATGAGAGTGGAGGTCAGCGATTTCGCAACCGAGAACGAGGTCCAGCGATCCTGGGCAGTGCGGCCCAGTCCATAGCGCTCGAGCACGATCTTGCCGTTCTTGATGACGAGCACGCCGGAGGCGCGAAACTCGTGCATGTAGCTGTCGGTGTTGTAGGTCCTGTCGCCGACGGTGAAGGAAGGATCGATCTTGGTCCCCTGCGGCAGCGGGTGCACGGTCTTGCCGCGCTTGAACACACGCGCCGGTGCGATCTTCTCCATGTTCCGATAGCCCCACGCCTGCTGTTCAGGCGTCCACGTCAGGATCGCCGCACCTCCCGGCGGCAGGGGCGGATCCGCGGAGGCCGCGCCTGCGACACCCGCGCTGAAAAGCCCAAAGCAAAGCGCCGCGCTCAAACACAATTTTTTAATCATTTCACGCAGGCTCGCAGCAAGGGAGAATTGCGCCACGATATCGCAATCAACGACAGTTAAGAATAACGACAGTTAAGAATGTTGCGGCAGGGCTGGGCTCGGTGGAACGCTGCTTCATTCGCATTGAAAACGCCTGGTCCAGATGTGAATGAAGCGTTTGGGTGGCACGTTGTTTTTTTTGCACGGGCAGGTTGTCCCCGTCCTTGAAACGGGTTTCGTTCCGGCAGCGCCCGAGCGGCGAATCCACGCCGCTGGCTTCGCGCGCGTGATATACCAAGCGGCCTGCATTCGGCTCTGGCACCCTGCGCCGCTCTTCGCGCTCGCGCGGTCAACCTGCAGGCCTACCCAACCCCTGGGACTCGATACTAAATTTACGTTACCAAACAAGTGGTTACAAAATATCCGCGCTCTGCTAGGCGCGCCGGGCGAAGGAGCGCACGCGCCGGCCTGGTGATTCAACATGGCACACAGGCCATTCATTTGCACAGGGTTCCAGCGCGAGGCCGTGCACTGCGAAACGGCCATCAAACAATTAGCCGATCTTGCTCCGGCAGACAGCTTCCCATCCATCTGTCGGCGTGTTGTAATCCGCGTACAAGTGGCTTCGGCCGTGTCCGGATGAATCGCGCGGTACTGAGCAGAGGCTGGGATCGTTTCTTACCTACGGGAGAATAAAGAATGGGGAATACTAAACTGCAGTTTGCGGTGCGTGCCGTGCTGGCGGCAGCCGCGGCAACGGCTGTCGCGCCCGCCTATGCGCAAACGGCTCCGGCCGCCGCAAGCGACACTGCCTTGCAAGAAGTGGTCGTCACCGGATCGCGCCTGGCGATCTCGCCGAACGACGTTTCCATCAGCCCGGTCACCAGCGTCACGGCACTGGACATCCAGCAGACAGGGTTGGTGCGCGCCGAAGACATTCTCAATAATTTGCCCCAAGTCATCGCAGAACAGAGCTCGGGTACCTCGATCAGCTCGAACGGCACGGCGACGGTCAGTTTGCGCGGCTTAGGCTCGCAGCGCACCCTGGTGCTCGTCAATAGCAAGCGCTTGATGCCCGGGGCCGGTATCGGCCCAACGGTAGCGAACAGTTCCGACATCAATCAGATTCCGGCGGACCTGATTCAGAGCGTAGATGTGCTCACCGGCGGCGCCTCGTCGGTGTACGGCGCCGACGCCGTGGCCGGCGTCGTGAATTTCGTGCTCAACACGCGTTTCGAGGGCGTCAGGGTGGACGCGAACTATGGCTACGGCATGCACAGCAACAACAACCAGACGTTGCTGGACAACTTGACGAGGGCGCACCAACCGTTGCCGGACAGCACGGTCAACGCCGGCTTCAACAAGGACGTCTCGTTCCTGGCGGGCTCGAATTTTGCCGACGGCAAGGGCAATGCCACCGTGTACGCCACCTATCTGCGCAGTTCTCCGGCCGTGGGTTACCAGTATGATTTTGCCGGCTGTACCTTGAACACGCCGAGCAGCCTGCCGACGACTGCGGCAAGGAATCGTCTGAAATGCGGTGGATCGAGCTCCAGCGCCACGGGCCGGTTCTTGCTCCTGGGCCAGACACCCAGCAGCAATTTTGCAACCCTGGCGGACCGAACGGTCGACGCCGCCACCGGTGCCTTCCGCAACTACACTTCCGCCGACAGTTATAATTATGGTGCGCTGAGCTATCTGCAGCGTGCCGCTGAACGCTACACGGCCGGCGCCTTCCTGAACTACGACGTCAACGACCACGTCAACGTCTATTCAGAATTCATGTTTGCGCGCAACACTTCGTCGGCCAATTACGGTCCGAGCGGCCTGTTCGCGTTCGGCACGCCGACGATCAACTGCGCTCCGGCCGGTGCCGCGGGGTACAATCCGCTGCTCACGGCCGGTGAGCGTTCGGTGCTCTGCGCACCGGCGAACGTCGCCGCGAACCAGGCCACCTTCGGCGGGACCGGGAACAATATCACCCTGTATCTGGCGCGACGCAGCGTGGAGAGCGGTCCGCGCATCGACAATTACTCCTCGAACGCAATTCGAGAAGTGTTCGGCGTCAAGGGCAAGCTCAACGACGTCTTTTCGTATGATGTGTACGGTCAGGTCGGCATCACGCAGCTGGAAGACGTGGAACAAGGCTTCCTCGGTCAGCTGCAGATCAATAACGCGCTGCAAGCCGTCGTGGACCCGAAAACCGGGCTCCCAACCTGCCAATCCGTCCTCACCGGCACCGATCCGGGCTGCGTCCCCTGGAATATCTATACTCCCGGCGGTGTAAACGCCGCGCAGCTCAAATACCTGCAAGTCCCGTCGTCCTACGGCATCACGGCCAAGGAATATATTACGGACGCATCCGTCACGGCGGATTTTGGCAAGTACGGCGTGCAGATTCCGACAGCCGACGCGGGTTTGAGCGTCAACCTCGGCGCCGAATATCGGCAAGAGAACTATGATTTCGATCCCGATTATATTTTCCAGAACGGCTTCGCCTCGGGCGGCAACGGTGCGCAGAATCCGATTCACGGCGGGTTTCACGTATCGGAAGGATTTTTTGAAGGGCGCCTTCCCATCATGAATGACAAGCCGGGCGCCTATGTCCTCTCGACCGACTTCGGTTACCGCTATTCGAGTTACACCTCCGGATTCAGCACCAATACGTTCAAGGTCGGCCTGGAGTGGGCGCCGTTCAAGGATGCACGTCTGCGCGCGGGTTTCAATCGCGCGGTGCGCGCGCCCAGCGTCGGCGACCTGTTCTCTCCGGCCGTGATCGGTTCCGGCGGGACGGCCGATCCCTGCTGGGGACCGGCGGTGGGTCAGACCACCCCGGGAACCGGTACCGTCAATGGTCACAGTTTTGCGTTTTGCCAAGCCACCGGCGTGACCGCGGCAGAGTTCGGACACATCCTGGCGAACCCCGCGGCGCAGATCAATACCTCCGCAGGTGGCAATCCGGATCTGAAACCGGAGATTGCCGACACGTATACGTACGGCGTGGTGTTTCAGCCGTCGTTTGTTCCCAGCCTGGTCGCGTCGGTCGACTATTACCGCATCGTGATCGATCACACGATTACACAGTTGTCCTCCAACACCGTGGTCAACAATTGCGGCTACAGCGGCACTGGCACCGGCACCGGCAATCCGGCGCTGTGCAACCTTATTCATCGCGGACCCACCGGCTCGCTGTGGTTCAACAACACCAACTTCGTCAATACCCAGGAGGTCAATATCGGGCATGTGTCCACCCAAGGTCTGGACCTTGCGAGCCACTACTCCCTGGATGTCGGCGCGGCGGGCAAGCTGGGATTCACCCTGTCCGGGACTCGGGTGCTGAATTTCCTGACGCAGCCCCTGCCGCCGGCCGGGGGGTCCTACGACTGCGTAGGCTACTTCGGCACCACCTGCGGTGCGCCGACCCCGGCATGGCGGCACGTGCTCAACACGACTTGGGCGGCTCCCTGGGCCGGCCTGGATGTCACCGCCCGGTGGCGTTACCTGGGGCCCGTGACTTCCGATCGGGTAAGCCAGGATCCGCAGCTGTCGCAGACCTATTTCGCAGGCACTGCGCACATCGGCGGCTACTCGTACTTCGATCTGTCGGCATCGATCCCGGTTGCCACGACCGGAATCAGCTTCCGGTTTGGCGTCAACAACCTGGCCGACAAGGCACCGCCCATCGTCGCGAACGGCAACTATTCGGACTGCCCGAATTCATCCTGCAACGACAACACGTGGGTGGGAACCTACGATACGCTCGGGCGCTACTTGTACGCGCACGTGAGTGCGAAGTTCTGATAGAGCCTGGAGACTTGAGACGATCTTGAATCATGGCGGGCCTCTGGCCCGCCTTTTTTTTAACTGCGCTACGCGCGTTGTGCGAAACTGCGGCGATGCGCGACTTGGAAACCGATCTGCAGACACTGCGCACGGTGATGGCGTATGCGCAGAAGCGCGACTTTCAGCGCGCCGCAGCGCTTGCAGAGCAGACCTTGGCGAGCGGCTTCGAACACCCCCTATTGCTCAATGTGGTTGCCACCTGGCTGGAGCAGCAAGACCGGTTCGAAGACGCGTTACGCTTGCTGGAGCGCGCGGTAACCATCGCTCCCGGCGATGTCGGAGCACGCAACGCATTGGTATTGTGCCTGCAGCGCCTCGACCGGCCCGCCGAGGCGCTGCAGCAGGTAGAAACGCTCCTGAAGCAGCATGCTAATTTAGGATTTGCGCACGCAAACAAGGGCAATGCCCTGATCGCGCTGGGCTGGCTGAGCCGCGCGAAGCAAAGCCATCTGCGCGCGGTGGAGCTGGAGCCGCGCAGTTTCGTCTCTCTGGCGGCGCTGGCCTCGATTGCCACACAGCGGGGCGAGCACGAGGAGGCGCGACGTTGGGCGGAACAAGCGCTCGCCATCGCTCCCGGTTTTCCGGATGCGGTCTTGAGCCTGGCGGCCGCTGCCCTGGATGGGGGCGACACGGCGCGCGCGCAGCTGCTGCTGCAGCAGTTGATTCTCGACTTGCGCGCGGGGCCGTCCGATCGTGCCCGTGCCATGGGGCTCCTGGGAGACGTGTTCGATGCCTCGGGCCGCTACCTCGAGGCGTTCGACGCATACCGCACGTGCAACGATGCGCTGCGACAGATTCATCGGCCATTGGCGAGCGGCACCAGCGTGCTCGATTACACCGGTGCGCTCGCAGCGGCAATGCGCGACGCCGGCTCCGCCGGCTGGGCAGAGCCCGCGCCGCAAGCGGATTCAGCGGGCGCTCGCGGGCATGTGTTCCTGGTGGGCTTTCCCCGCTCCGGGACGACATTGCTGGAAGTGCTCCTCGATGGCCATTCGGACGTCGCCAGCAGCGAAGAGCATGAGTTTCTGACGCGCGGTGTGCTGCGGTTCATGCGCGAGCCCCTCGATTTGGGACCTCTGCTGCGGGCGGACGAGACTCAGCTGCGCGCGTTGCGCAGGGCGTACTGGGAAGATGTGCGCCATGCCGGCATCGACGTGGTCGGCAAGGTGTTCGTCGACAAGCATCCTTTGCACACGTTGAAGTTGCCGCTGATAGCGAGGCTGTTCCCGCAGGCAAAGGTGCTGTTCGCCCGGCGCGATCCGCGCGACGTCGTGCTCAGCTGTTTCCGGCGGCGCTTCAAGATGAACGCAGCGATGTACGAGTTGCTCACCTTGCGGGGGGCGGCTGACTTCTACGCCGCCGTCATGGGCTTCGCCGAACAGGTTCAACCCATCTTGGGTCTGAAGTGGCGCGTGGTGCGTTACGAAAGCCTGATCGCCGATCTTGCGCGCGAGATGCATGCAATCTGCGAATTTCTGGAACTCGGTTGGCTGCCCGGCATGGCGGATTTCGGGGCCCGAGCGCAGGCGCGCGAGCACGCCACCCCCAGCACCGCACAGCTCGCCCGCGGACTCCAGGGCTCGTCGGTGCAATCCTGGCGGCACTATACGTCTTCGCTTCAGCCCATCCTGCCGATGCTGCAGCCCTGGGTGACGCGCTTCGACTATCCTGACTAGGCTCCCAGCCGCTATTGAGTTCGATGCACGTGGTACGTGTGGTGCGAGGCCGTCATCAACAAAAACGACCCCAGGACGGCGCGCTTGATGGTGACTGTCGCGCCTGGCGCAAGACGTGGATCGTCCACCGCTTCGACGAATGCCCAGGTTTGTCCATTGTCGAGGACCACCGTCGGGTGTCCCACGCCCGGCCGGCCCGCGCTCATCGTTGCGACGCGCGCTTTTATCGTCACGGGTCCCGCCGACGTGGGCTTCGGCTGGGGCGGACTCAAGCCAAAAGTCCGAGGATCGTCGGGCGCAGCCTTGGGCGCGATCGCAGCCGGGGCTGGCGCAGTCGGGGCTGGCGCAGTCGGGGCCGGAGCAATCGGCACCGGCGGTGGGTTCTGAGCGGGAGCGGGCGCGCCCCGATCGGCCGATGCGGCGGCGAGCGCGTCGAAGCAGGCCAGTCTGGCGCGGGTCTGCGTGATCGCGGCACAGCGCGCCATGTCGGCGTCGCCGGCGCCCGCCGCCAGCGAAATCTCCCGGACCGGGGCGATCAAGGCAATCCAGCACGCGAGGCGCGCCGCGCCAAGGCCGTTCATGGGTCTCCTCCCTGGGCCTGGCGATAGTAGCTGCCGTAGACTTCGGTGGCCGTTTGTATCATGTCGCGTTCGGCGACCGTCAATAGTGGATTCCAAATGTCGAAAATCAGGATCGCGCGCGGCGTGTCCGACATGTTCCATGCCTCGTGTTCGATGGTATCGTCGAATACCCACGCTTGGCCGGGCACCCACTCGCGAGACGTCGAGCCCACGCGAAATCCGCAGTCGGGCGGAACGATGAGGGGCAAGTGGACGGTGAGGCGGGTGTTGGTGATGCCGGTATGCGGCGGGATGCGCGTCTTCGCGTCGAGAATCGAGAAGAACGCGGTCGGTGCCCGTCCTTCCACCCGGCAACGCGGCACGGCCTCGAGCGCACGGGCGGTGGTGGGGCAGTGCGCGATGTGTCCGGCGACGGCTTCGCTTTGATTCCAGAGAAAATAAGCGCTCCAGCGGCGCGAGCGGTTCAGCTCCCGGAATTGGTCCAGCGGCAGGCCCGCCGGGAAGTCGATGTAGGCCTGGAGTCCTTCGCGGTCCGCGACCAGCACCCGCAGCAGCTCGGAGCGAATGTCAGGGGCCGCTGCTTCGAGCGCGTCAAGCCACGGAAATTCGGAGCGCTCGAAGAATTCGATGGCCGGCAGCTCGGGGAAATACATCCACGTCGGTTGCGAATGAAAAACTCGGCGCTTCCCCACCAGGGTATCGAGGCACCGATCCACGCGATGCTGGCTACCGCCCCCATGGCGCTGACGAAGCTGGGCAAGTGGTTCTTCGAGAGCCTTGGCCAACGCCGCGAGATCCGCATCGACCACGGATCGGGCGTGCGCAAATGCGTCCCGGATCGTCGGCGCAACCTCGGCGCCCGCGGGCAGGCAGGCCAGTGCGTTCTGGTAGGTGCGCGCGGCATTGCGCGCGTCGCCCATTTCCTCCAGGTAGGCACCCTTTTGCAACAATGCCGACAAGTGCCGCGGCTCGAGCTCGAGAGCCTTCTCGATGGCGTCGAGTTCCTCGGTGCGGCGGCCCAGCGCCTTGAGGCTCGACGCCAGGTTCGCCCATAGAGCGGGGCGCTTCGGATCCGCACTCGTGGCGCGGGCAAACAGGGCCTGTGCCTGTTCAGGCGCTCCCCGGCCGAGCATGCGCACGCCGAGTTCGTTGAGTACCGCGGGGTGGTTAGGGGCTTGCTGTGCCACACGTGCAAGCAATTGATCGGACTCCGGCATGCGTCCCGCGGCCGCTTCTGCCTTGGAGGCCTGCAGCGCACGGAAGACTGCCGCATCGTCAACGGGAGTCGAGGCAAGCGTATTCACGCATGGATTGTATAACAGCTTAAACCGCGCCTGGCGAACGTCGTTGACTTATTCGGCCCGGTTCGCTTAGATCGCCGCGGACGGATTACTTGGGAGCGGACCATCTCGACCTCGCATCATTCGACCTCGAACCGCGCGCCGGCGCAGTCCGCGCCGTGAGCGCCTCGCCCGAGCTTGCGCTCATGCGCGCTTCCCTCTTGCTCGAATCGGATCCGGCGGCCGCCGCGCGTCAGGCCGGCGATATCCTGGCGAGTTGGCCGGGCCACGATGAAGCCAGCCTGTTGCTGGCGAACGCCTACCGCCGTCTGGGCGATGCGGCGGCCGCTTGTCGCCTGCTCGAGTCGCTGGCCCTGCGCTCGGACTCGGCGGTGCTGCAGCTCGAATTGGGCCGGGCCTACGCGGCCGGCGGCCATGGCTCTGAGGCACTCGCGGCATTACAACGGGCGGTCGACCTCGACGGCGATCTCGCGGAGGGTTGGCGCGAAATCGCGGCGCTGCGCTTTCATGCCGGCGATAACCCCGGCGGCGATGCTGCCTACTTACGATTCAGTGAGCTGGAGCAGGATCCGGCGGAACTCAAGGACGTCAAGGTCGCGCTCGGCGCCGGACGGTTCCAAGCCGCCGAGGCATTGCTGCACCAGCATCTGCGGCGCGCGCCGGCCGACGTCGCGGGGCTGCGCTTGTTGGCCGACATGGCCGGCCGGCGCGGCGACCGCGCGGAGGCAGAGCGGTGCCTCGCGCAATGCCTGAAGCTGGCGCCGGGCGATGCCAAGGCGCGCCATGAACTGGCACGGCTGTTGTACCGCCAGGAGCGGATTGCGGAGATGCTGCCGATGGTCGAGAGGTTGCTGGCTGCCGAGCCCCGCAACACCGGCTACCTGAGTCTCAAAGCGCAGGGCATGCGGCTCGTGGGCCGCGCGTCCGAGGCGATCGCGCTCATGCAGACCGTCGTCGCGGATTTTCCGGACGATGAACGAGCCTGGCTGGTGTTCGGCAACCTGATGCGCGAGGTCGGCGAACAGTCCCGGTCGATCGAGGCGTTTCGGCGCGCTCTGGCGGTGCGGCCGGGTTTCGGCGAAGCGTACTGGGCGCTCGCGAATCTGAAGACCTTTCGATTTGCGCAGAGCGACGTCAAATCGATGCAAGAACAACTCGGGCAAGGCTCGGCATCGGAGTCGAGCCGCATCCATCTCGAGTTCGCGCTCGGAAAAGCGCTGGAAGACGCCGAGCATTTCGCCGCCTCATTCGAGCACTACGCGCGCGGTGCCGCCCTGCAGCGCGCCACCATCGCCTACGATGCCGACGCGACCAGCGACTATGTGCAGCGGGCGAACGCGATGTACGCGTCCGATTTTTTCGCCGCTCGATCCGCATGGGGCAGTGAACGATGCGATCCTATTTTCATCGTCGGCCTGCCGAGATCCGGTTCGACGCTGCTGGAGCAAATTCTCGCGAGCCACTCGCAGGTTGAAGGCACGCGCGAGCTGCCGGATGTGCCCGCGATGGTGGAGGAACTCGCTGTCCGCGCCAACCCCGGCGGCGAGCTGCGATACCCGGAGCCCATCGCCGCATTGAGCAGGAGCGAGATCGAGGCCATGGCCGCGCGCTATCTGGCAGAAACCGAAGTTCGCCGGCCGCTCAGACTGGCGCGCTTCGTCGACAAGATGCTGGGCAATTTCAGTCATATCGGGCTGATCCACCTGATGTTCCCACACGCTACCATCATCGACGCGCGGCGCCATCCGATGGGTTGCGGCTTCTCTTGCTACAAGCAATTGTTCGCTCAGGGTATGAATTACAGCTACGACCTCGGCGAGATGGGGCGCTACTACCAAGACTACGCCAACCTCATGGCGCACATCGATGCCGTGCTGCCCGGCCGCGTGTATCGCGTGCATTACGAGCAGTTGGTGGCCGACCCCGAACGCGAAGTTCGCCGCCTGCTCGAGCGGTGCGGATTGCCGTTCGAGCCGGCGTGTCTGCGGTTCTATCAAAACCCGCGGGCAGTACAGACGATCAGCTCCGAGCAAGTGCGCCGCCCCATTTATTCGGACGCGGTCGATCATTGGCGTCACTACGAGCCGTGGCTCGGCGAGCTGCGCGAGGCAGTGGCCGATCTTTGCGAGCGTTATCCATGACCGCGGTATTCGAGGATTCGATGCGCGAGGCGGGGCGATTGCATCGCTTGAATGACGTCGCGGCAGCCAAGGCTGCCTATCAGGCAATCGTTGCCCGCTGGCCGAAGCAGCCGGACGCCTGGTACAACCTGGCGCTGCTGCAACGGCAGACTTTTCATTTTCACGAGGCGCTCGATTGCTATCGACGGGCGCTGGCAGCCGGCATTGCCCGACCGGAAGAAGTGCACTTGAACCGCGGCGTCATTTTCAGCGATCATCTGCGCGATCACGCCGCCGCGGCCCAGGAACTGCAGCAGGCGTTGACCCTCAACCCTGCGTACACGCCCGCGATGTTCAACCTTGCCGGCCTCTACGAGGATTTCGGCAAGCGCGCGGAGGCTGGATCGCTGTACGCGCGAATTCTGGCGCTGGAGCCACAGGCGTTCGAGGCGCTGGCGCGCCTTGCCAATCTGCAACCTGCCGGCAGCGCGCAGGGCCCGCTTATCGAGCGGCTGAACGGCGCGCTGGCTGCGGCGTCCCGGGCGAGCGATCGCGCCAGCCTGGGCTTTGCCTTGGGTCGCCTGCTTGACGCTGCCGGCGAGTATCGTGAAGCATTCGCGGTTTATACGGCAGCCAATGAGGCCAGCCGCTCGAGCGCCGGAGCGCATGTGGTTCCCTATGATCGTCCCAGACACCAAGCCTTTATCGACCGCCTGATCAGCGGCGGCTTGCCGCGCGCGCGTGCCAGCGGGGCCGATATTCCGCCCCAGCCCATATTCATCGTCGGCATGTTCCGTTCAGGCTCCACGTTGACCGAACAACTGCTTGCCGGCCTGCCGGGCGTCGCCGCCGGCGGCGAAATCGATTTCCTGCCGCGCTTGATCAACACCGAGCTGGCGCCGTTTTTCGAATCCCTGGCGGCACTGACTGCGGAACGACTCGACAGTTTCGCGGCCCGCTATCGATCGGAACTGCTGCGCGTGTCGGCGAGCACCTCTTTTGTCACGGACAAGCGCCCCGACAATTTCCTGTACATCGGTCTGATCAAGCGCCTATTCCCGGACGCCAAGATCGTGCACACGACGCGAGATCCCCTGGATAATTGCCTGTCGATTTTCTTCCTGCATCTCGAGCAGCAGATGAGCTACGCGTTGCGCCTCGAGGATATCGGTCACTACTACCGCGAGTATCGACGCCTCATGGCGTACTGGAAGAGCCGGTTTGCGGACGACATCTTCGATTTCAACTACGATGCCTTGGTCGAGGAGCCGCAGCGCCAACTCGAGTCGCTGTGCGCGTTTTTGGGGCTGCCGTGGTCGGGACAGGTGCCGGCCATCGCACTGCGCAGTGCCGCGGTCAAGACCGCCAGTGTATGGCAGGTGCGCGAGCCGCTGTACCGGACTTCATCGGGGCGGGCACGGCACTACGCCGAAGAACTCAAGGGATTGCGTGACGAACTTGCGGAGCTGACATGAACCAGCCGCCGACCGTCGTCCCCATCCTGGCGACACCGCTTGGTATCGCCTCGATTGCCGATTCGCAGCAGATCAATTCCGGGTTGGGCGAGCTGTTCGCGCAGCGCATGGCCGCGGATCAGCGGCCGCGGCGCAACCCGCTGCGTTTTTCCAGCACGGATGATCTCATGGAATGGCCGGAACCGCCGGTGCGGCGGCTGGCGGATGCATTGACGGGCGCCGTTTACTCCGTGGTGGGCGCTTTGAACGAATTCACCGAGGCGCAGCTGCGCTCGTTCAGGATGGAAACACGCGCGTGGTTCACGGTGGTGCGAACGAATGGCAACGTCCCCGCCACCAACTATCCGATGACGGCTTGGTGCGCGATCTATTGCGTCACCGCACCCTCGCTCAGCGATCGTCCCGATAGCGGCGTGGTGCGCCTGTATGAGTCACGCCTCGGCACGGCCTTCCAAGATGCCAGCAACTCGGTGATGCGAATTCCCTATTCAGCGTCGCACTACGCGTGGCGTCCGGTGGCGGGGAATTTGATCGTCTTCCCCGCATCTCTGACGCACGAAATTGCGCTGTTGCGCGCGGACGGCGAGTTGACGCTGGTCACGGCGCGAATTCGCTTCAGCGCGCCCGGTCAACAAGGATTCGGCCGATGGTAGGCGGCGCGCTCAACGTGCGGCCGTTGTTCGCAACTCCATTCGGCGAGGCGCGGCTGCCCCATTGCGAGCGGCTCAATCGCGAGCTGGAGGCGCTGTTTCTGCGGCGCGAGACCGACGAGCATCGAAACCCCACGCCCAGCCATGTACCTCAGGCCGAGACTTTCGAAAGCCGCTTCAACCTGTTTCGCTGGACCGAGCGCTGCGTGCAGGAGCTGCGCAGCTTCGTGCTGAACGCGGTGGCGCAGATGGTGATCGAGACCACCTCGCTCAAGCCCGAAGATATCGCCAGGCTCAGCTTTCAAAATCACACGTGGTTTCACATCTCGCGGTATGCGGGATCCTTCGTGGCGCACAATCACCCGCTGGCAGCGTGGTCCGCCGTGTACTGCGTACGTGCCGGTGAGAGCGTGGTAGAGCATCCGGACAGCGGCGTGCTGCGATTCCTCGATGTCAGGCAGGGCGCCAATGCCTATATGGATCCCGCCAATGCAACGCTGCAGCGCGCCTACGCGCTCGCGCCGGTGGACTTGAAACTCGACGCCGGACAGCTGGTGATTTTCCCGTCCTATGTGTTCCACGAAGTGACGCCTTTCTACGGCAGCGACACGCGCATCACCGTGGCCACCAACTGCTGGTTTGCCTGAAGGTCTCCATGGATAGTTCGCAAGCTGCCCCGCGCAGCCTCCTTCTGAGTGTCGCGCGCCAGGCCATGACCGCCAATGGCTTGCTGCCGGATTTCAGCGCGCCGGCCCTGCAACAGCTGGCTGCAATCACGCGACCGGCAAGCGATTCGAGTCCCGACATTCGCGATTTGCGCCACCTGTTGTGGGCCTCGATCGACAATGACAACTCGCGCGATCTGGATCAGCTCACCGTGGCCGATGCTACGATTCCCGGAGCCGTCAGGATCTTGGTGGCCATCGCTGACGTGGATGCCGTGGTGAAGCCCGATTCACCCATTGACGGCCATGCGCGCCTCAATACGACGTCCGTCTATACCGCAGCGGCGATTTTTTCGATGTTGCCCGAGAGGCTCTCGACGGACCTCACCTCGCTGGGCGAGGGCGAGGAACGCCTCGCCCTCATCATCGATATGACGATCAATGCCGCGGGCGCGATCGTTGCGTCGGATCTGTATCGCGGCCGGGTCTTGAATCGCGCCAAGCTGGCCTACAACGCGGTCGGCGCCTGGCTCACGGGCGGTGCGGCGGCACCGGCGGGTGTGGCGGCGGTGAGCGGCATGGATCGGCAGCTTCGCACCCAGGACGAGATCGCGCAATCATTGCGCGCGGTGCGCCGCGCGCGCGGCGCGCTCGACTTGGAGACGATCGAAGCGCAGCCGGTGTTCAGCGCCGGTGTGCTCAGCGACCTTAAGCCCGATGAAACCAACCGAGCCAAGCAATTGATCGAGGAGTTCATGGTCGCCGCCAATGGCGTGACCGCCGAATATCTGGCTGCGAAAGAAGTCAGCGCGCTGCGCCGGGTGTTGCGTACGCCGCAGCGGTGGGACCGAATCGTCGCTCTGGCCGCGGGTTTGGGAGAGCGGCTGCCGGCCGAACCCAGCGCGCCGGCGCTGAATGCCTTTCTCGCGAAGCGCCGCCAACTCGCGCCGCCACTCTATCCCGACCTGTCGCTGTCGGTCGTCAAGCTCTTGGGCTCGGGGGAATACGTGCTGAACAAGCCCGGGGAAGCGATCGAAGGACACTTCGGCCTCGCGGTTGTAGACTACACGCATTCTACGGCGCCCAACCGCCGCTTTCCCGATCTCATCACGCAACGCCTGGTGAAGGCGGCCCTGGCACGCCAAGTGGCGCCGTATTCCGCTGCGCAGCTGCAAGAATTGGCGGCGCACTGCACCCTGCAGGAACACAACGCGGCGAAGGTGGAACGCTCGGTGAACAAATCGGCGGCGGCGTCGCTGCTGGCCTCGCGCATTGGCGCCACATTTGAGGCCATCGTGACCGGCGCCTCGGACAAGGGCACCTGGGTGCGCATCGGCGCGCCCACCACCGAGGGCAAACTCGTCAAGGGATTCGAAGGCCTGGATGTGGGAGACCGCGTGCGAGTGACGCTTCTGCACACGGATGTCGCCCGCGGTTTTATCGACTTTGCGAGGACTAAATAATGAAAAACACTGCTGCCGAAGACTCCGGTCTCGCCTACCGGGATCCAGAGTTTCTCGCGAGCGATGACGCACGGCCGCTGCGAATCATCGCCGAGTACCTAAATCCGTTGCGGCGGCTGCGGCTGCAACGCATTCACGACACCATCGTGTTCTTCGGATCCGCGCGCCTATCCGAGCAAGGGCCGCTCGGCCGCTTTTACGCCGAAGCGCGCGAACTCGCGCGGCTGATCACGGCTTGGTCACAGACCTTGCCATCGGCCGTGCACCGCTTCGTCATCTGCTCCGGCGGCGGCGGCGGGATCATGGAAGCGGCGAACCGCGGGGCACGGGATGCCGGCGGCCGCACCATGGGCCTCAACATCAGCCTGCCGCACGAGCAGCAACCGAACGCTTTCGTCACCCGCGAACTGCTCTTCAAATTTCGCTACTTCTTCATGCGCAAGCTTTGGTTCGCGCACCTCGCGCGGGCCATGGTGGTCTTCCCGGGCGGCTTCGGCACCTTGGATGAACTGATGGAGGTGCTCACCTTGGCGCAAACGCAGAAACTCGCGCGCAATGTGCCGGTCATTTTGTACGGATCGAGCTATTGGCAGGAGATCATCAACTTCGATGCCCTGGTGCGCCATGGAATGATCGGCCGCGAGGATCTGAAGCTGTTCGTCTTCGCCGATGATCCGGCCGGCGCGCTCAAGCTGCTGCAGAGTGCGATCGAGATGGATGCGGGCGGGCAAACCCCCGCATTCGCCCCGTCCCGCTGCCGGGAATCGCCCTAGGCGCGCGCGCCTTGAGAGCCGATGCGGCAATGCGCGATGAATTTGCGCAAGGGATCGGACAACACCTTTCTCTCATGATGAATCATCAAAAACCTGCGCGTCAGACGCGGCAGGACGGTGGCAAGCACGCTCAAGCGTTTGGCGGCCACGAGATCGCGCACGACCGAGCGCGACAAGCAGCTGATCCCCAAACCCTCGGCCACGGAATTCTTGATCGCCTCGGAGCTGCCGAGCGTCATCGACGCGGGAATGTTCAGAAGATGCGGCAGCAGCGCCTGCTCGACGGTTTCGCGCGTGCCCGATCCGGATTCGCGCAACAGCCATGGTGCCGCGGCGAGCTGAGGCACTTTGAGCTTGCGCTGCTTCGCCGCCCGGGCCAGCGGATGAGAAGGGCGGGCGACGATGACGAGTTCATCTTCCAGCCACGGCGCGACGATGATGTCCTGCGCGTGGCAGGGCCCCTCGATGAACCCTAAGTCGGTCTCGAAGTCGCGCACCGCATTCACCGCATCCAACGTATTGCCGATCTGCAGCTCGAGCCGCGCGGCGGGTACCGTCTCCCGAAATCGCGCCAGGAGCGCGGGCAGAATGTAGTTACCGATCGTCGTGCTGGCAAAAAGGTGCAGTTCGACCGCGCGGGCGGAGGGTTTCGACAGGAATGCCGCTTCGAGATTTTGCGCGCCGTCCAGCACGGCAAGCGCCATGGGCAGCAAGGCGCGGCCATTGTCGTTCAGCAGCAGCCGCTTCCCCACCCGGTCAAAAAAACGGGCACCGAGGGCGCGCTCCAATTCCTTGAGTGCTGCGCTCGCCGCCGACTGCGACAAGGGAACCGCCAGTGCCGCGGCGGTGGTGCTGCCGGTCAAGGCGATGGCGCGGAATATCTGCAGTTGACGAAGACTGAGGTGCATCCGAGATAAAGATACAGATTCGATCGATATTAGACAAATAATCAATTTCACGAGTATATAAATCACGCGCATAGTGGCCACCGCGCTGCGGCGAAGTCACGGCACGATTCATTTCGAGACACGGTACAAATGCAGGCAGTGACCGATCCCTTGGAGGTGCCGGCCCGGACTCCCGCCCGGCGATGCAGCGGCTTCCTGCCGGGCATGCTGCTCACCGGCGTCATTGCGATACTGGCGAACGAGGTGGCGAAAACCCCCTGGATGCAGGCGCATGGAATCAGTGCCCTGACGCTGGCGATACTGGCCGGCATGATCGCCGGCAACACATTCTATCCGCGCATCGCCGGCGTCAGTGCCCGCGGCGTGGCCTTCTCCAAACAGACCCTGCTGCGCGCGGGCATCATTTTATACGGATTGCGCCTGACCTTTCAGGACATCGGCCGCGTGGGCTTGGTGGGCGTGGCGGTCGATGCAATCGTGCTGAGCAGCACCTTTGCTTTGTCGTGGTGGGCCGGCACGCGGCTGTTCGGGTTGAATCGCCGCACGGCGATGCTCATCGGTGCGGGCAGCTCGATTTGCGGCGCGGCGGCGGTGATGGCGACGGAACCGGTGGTGCGCGGCCGCGCCGAGGAAGTCTGCATCGCGGTCGCGACGGTGGTGGCCTTCGGCACGCTCGCCATCTTCGTCTATCCGGCTCTGTATCATCTGAATGAGCGTTTTCATTGGGTGTCGATCACGCCCTTTGCCTACGGCATCTTCACCGGCTCGACCGTTCACGAGGTGGCCCAGGTGCTCGCCGCCGGCAAGGCGGTGGCCGAGACCGCGGCGAATACCGCCGTGATCACCAAGCTCGTGCGCGTCATGATGCTGGCACCCTTCCTGGTGCTGCTGTCGGCTTATTTGTCGCGCAATGCCGAGGAAGGCGCGACGCCTGCGGTCGAGCGGCATGCTTGGCGCGGCGTCATTCCTTGGTTTGCCTTGGGTTTCATCGCGGTCGCGGGATTCAATTCGCTGGCGCTGCTGCCGCTCGCCGTGATCAGGACGGCAATAGATGCGGATACGCTGATCCTGGCAACCGCCATGGCCGCGCTCGGCGTGAGCACCCGGATCGCGGCGATCGTCAGGGCCGGCGTCAAGCCGCTGGCGCTGGCGGCGCTGCTGTTCGGCTGGCTGATTGTCGGCGGATTTGCCATCAATGCCGGAATATCGGCATTGTTCACTTAAAGCTACGGCCATCGGTCGGCTGCGTCCAGAAAAACTCCGAATTAGCGCTCCAGGGCTGTTCGGTCCCATCGGGCCAAGTCCGCCGCCGCCTCATACGTCGTTTGAAAGAACTGGAGCAGCGTCGCATCGGGCCTGGGCGCGGCGCGCAGTGCCGCGTAAGGCAGCACGAATTCTCGCAGCTGCGTGTCGTAACGCGCGGGGGATTGCACGCGCTGCTCCGCGTACCCAGGGGGCGGGGGATAGGTGTAGGCGTAAAATATCGGCTGCGAATTCTCATCCCCGGGCCAAAAGCCGCAACTGCTGCACTCATGTGAGTAGGCTTCAACCATGACGCGGTCCGGGCAGTTGGGCACACCGCCCGGATGGCGCGGAGCGCGCCGCCCGGAAAAGCGTGTCGAGGCAAGATCAAAGCTGCCCCAAAAGAAATGCACGGGGCTTTGCTTGCCCGTAAATCGGCCGCGAAATTGCTGCATGACGCGCTCGGCACCGAGCAGAATGAGCCAACACTGCCGCGCAGCCTGCGCATGGTAGATAGCATGTTCGCGATCCTGCGCAAAGGGAATCGCGACGGGGATCTCGACGGGCGACGGATGGATCGGCGCATCAATCTGAAGTTCACGAAGGATATTCATGTAGCGGGCGAAAAAGTCCGCTACGCTCATCGATTCGAGCGGCAGCAACCGCTCCGCGCCATCGCTCGTCTGGATGCGCAGCTGGTGCGAGATGAAGTCAAACTGCACCTCGATGCTGCGCGCACCGCTGGGCATGGGCGATGTCGTCAATCCCCGATCGGTGACGTAGAGAGCGGCCTGCCACCAATGGTTTTCCATCGGGGCAAGCGCAAGCCGGGTCTTGCCTACGATCTGTGACCACATATGCAGCGTGGCATAAGTGGCCCGCCAATCGCTCAACGGCAAATCAGGCCAGTCGAGACGCGAAATTTCCACCATAAGCCGCCTTCAGCCGGATTGGCTCGATGCCGCCCAGATATCGAGTCCGCTATTGCGTGCGCACCGATCTATGGCTTCGAGCTCGCTCGCACTGAATCCAGGACTCTGCAGCGCGCCCAAGGATTCCTCGATTTGCGCCCAGCGGCTTGCGCCGAGCAGTGCGCTCGTAACGGCCGGCTTGGCCAATATCCAGGCGATCGCCATTTGCGCGAGACTCTGTCCGCGCTGCCGCGCGATCTCGTTGAGCGCGCGCACGCTCGCCAGGTTGGCATCGCTCAGCATGCTTTTTCGGAACGAACCATCGAGGGCGGCGCGCGAGGCGTCAGGAATCCCCTCCAGGTATTTGGCGGTGAGAAGGCCTTGAGCGAGCGGCGAGAAGGCGATGCAGCCCAATTCCTCCTGCTCCAGCGCCTCGAGCAAACCGTCTTCCACCCATCGATTCAGCATCGAGTAGGAAGGCTGATGAATGACAAGGGGGATTTTCAGATCGCGCAAAATAGCCGCCGCCTCGCGCGTCTTCCGGGGTCCGTAGGAGGAGATGCCGACGTAGAGCGCTTTGCCGCTGTGCACCGCCGTCGCGAGCGCGCCCATCGTCTCCTCGAGCGGGGTTTTCGGATCAAAGCGATGCGAGTAGAAAATATCCACATAATCCAGCCCTAAGCGCATGAGGCTTTGATCCAGGCTGCCGAGCAGATATTTGCGCGATCCCCACTCGCCGTACGGGCCGGGCCACATGAGGTAGCCGGCCTTGGTGCTGATGATCAGCTCGTCACGGTACGCGGCCAAATCCGTGGCGACGATCCGGCCAAAATTCTCCTCGGCCGATCCAGGAGGAGGCCCATAATTATTGGCAAGGTCGAAATGCGTAATGCCCCGATCGAAGGACTTCAAGATCATGTCGCGCGCATTGTCGAACGAGTCGGCGCCGCCAAAATTTTGCCACAGCCCGAGCGATATGCGCGGCAACAGCAGACCGCTGCGGCCGCAGCGCGCGTAGAGCATTCGATCGTATCGGTCGGCGGCGGCTGTATGCATAGGGGTGCGTCGAATCCAAAAATTGTGTATGAGCGACCTGTCTCAGGCGTCAGCCCACTGGCGCAGCAGGTTGTGATAGACCCCCGCCAAGCGCACGCACGCGTCGTGATCCGCGCCCGCATGGCCCAACTGCTGCAGGGCATTGTCGAAGTCGAAGAGAATCGTGCGACGGGTCTCGTCCCGAACCATGCTCTGCACCCAGAAGAATGCCGCCAATCGTACGCCGCGCGTAACCGGCGTGACACGATGCACGGTGCCGCCGCTGTACAGCACCATGTGACCGGCAGGCAATTTCACCTGTCTTTCATCGCGGCCCTCGCCGATCACCAGTTCGCCGCCGTCGTACTCGGCGGGGTCGGCCAGGAACAGCGTCGCGGAGAGGTCGGTACGGACCCGCAACGGCGTACCCGCCATCGGCCGCACCGCGCCATCGATGTGCCCACCATAGGAGCCCCCGTCCGAGTAACGATTGAACAACGGCGGAAGCACACGCATCGGCAATGCCGCGCTGATAAAGCTCTCGTTCTTATCGAGTTCCTCGAGGATGAGGTTGCCGAGGCGGCGCGCTACCGGGTGCCCTTCGGGCACCTGCTCATTGTTCTTCGTCCGGCTCGAGAGGTATCCGGCAGTGGCTTTGCCGTCAATCCACTCGACACTGCCGAGCGCCTGGCGGAATTCGCTGATCTGCGCGCCGCTCAACAGTCCGGGAATGGTCAGTACCATGCATCAATAGCGTACATTAAGACTCAGCAGTCCGGTACGGCCGGGACCCGGAACCACGTGAAAGAAGTGCAGCTGGTCGTAATAGTACCGCTCGGTCAGATTGTTTACGTTCAGCTGTACGGCGATATTCGGTGTCAGTGCGTACTTGGCCATGCCGTCGAACGTCCAAAACTCCGGCACGGTTTTGATGGGCGGGACGTTCTGAGTGTATTGCGAGGACACGAACCGGCTGCCGCCGCCCACCTCGAGGCGGTGCAGGATCTGGTACACGCTCCAGAGCGTGAAAGCATGCTTGGGCGTGTTCATCAGCGGCGCTCCGGCTGGTGCGGCCCCTTTGGTCGATCCGGTCTGCCTGCCGTCGAGGTACTCGTAGCCGGCGTCGATGCGCCACTTTGCGGTCAGCTGGCCTTGCGCGCGCAGTTCAGCGCCGTCGACACGTTGTGAGCCGCCGAGGATGTTCAGCAAGACATTGGCGGGATCGGGCACTCGTGCGTTTTCCTTCTCCAGGCGGAATATCGCCGCGCGCAGGCTGAGGCGGCTGTCCATCGGCGCCCATTTGGTACCGAGCTCGTACGTGCGATTTTTCTCAGGATCGAGATTCGCGTTGTTCAACGAGAAGGAGCGCGAGCTGCTGATCAACGACAGGTCTTCGGCGGAAGGGTTGAAAGAAGTTCCGAAGGCGAAGTAGATGGAGCCGTGGACGGCTGGTTTGTAGGTCAACGCGCCGCGGAAGCTGCCGATATTGTCCGTATGCTCAAAATGGTCGGTCTTGACGATCACGCCGGGCTGCGTGGCCGAAAAGTTGGCATCGCTGTAGTTGACGGAAAAATGATCGTAGCGCAGTCCGATCGTCGCCTCCCACGCCTGACTGAATTTAACCGTGTCGATGAGGTACGGCGCAACGCTGTCGGCGGTCAGATGCGTTTTGTAGCGCGGGAAGGTGCTCCTCGCCGTGAAATCCAAGTTTTCGTTCGGGTTGAGCAGCGGCGAGGCAGGAACGCCGCTGCTGTTATCGAACTCGGGCGTGGCGCGTTCATGGCCGCCCTCGATGCCGACGACGGAGATATGGTCGACCCCGGCAATTGACCAGCGAATCGTCAGGTTAAGCTGATCCCACAGCATGGAGTCGACGCTTCGGCCGGTGTTGTCGTTGCGGGTGACGGTTACCGCCGCGAGTGGTGTGGTCAAGGGAATCGCTGCGCCGATCAAGGGCTCGGAGAAGCGGAAGTCGCGCGAGTAGCGCGCGTAGCGCGCCTGGTTTTCGATGCTGACGGCATCCGAGAAGTCGTGCTCCAGCTTGACGGTCGCGACATCGGTGAGCGTGTGCATGAAGTCGTCGCGGAAGCCGTAGTAATTGTCGCGGGGAACCTGCGCCGGCAGTTTGCCAAAGTAGGGCAATCCGTAGTCCGGAATGTCGTCGTTGTATTGACGCAAGTACGCGAGCGTCAGGCGCGTCGGCGTCCCAAGCCCGAGCGAGAGGCTTGGAGCAAAGCCGTAGCGTGCGGTTTCTACGGCATTCCGGTCGGTGACCATGGCCTTGTGACCCATGGCGTTGAGCCTGAATGCCGCGCCTGCGCCGAGCACCGTCAGCGGCTCGTTGACGTCGACGGTGGCACGCCGGGTGCCATCGGTTCCGCCGGTGAGGGTGGCCGCGATCTGCGGCTGAAGCTTCGGCAGCTTGCTGTCCTGCTCGATCACACCACCGGTTGAACCGCGCCCGAAAACCACGCCCGCCGGTCCCTCGAGGACTTCGATCGCCTCGAGGTTGAAGGGGTCGCGGTAGTAATCGCCATAGTCCCGGATGCCGTCCATGAATATGTCCGTGCGGGCGACGAAGCCGCGGATCGTCGGGGAAGTGCCGGTGGACTTGAATTCGCCGGCGCCGATCGTGACGCCCGGCACGGCCTTCAAAGCCTGGTTAAGATCGATGACCGCGCGGTCCTGCAGCTCCTGCTGGGATATCGTATTGATGGACTGGGCAACATCGATGAGCGGTACGGCCAGCTTCGACAGGCCGGACGTGTCGGTCCGGTACGCATCCTTGCGGCCGAATACGGTCACCTGTTCCAATACATTTTGCCCGGAGGGCGGCGCCTCGGCCGCCGAGTCTGCCGCAGGGGCTGCGTGGAATTGCAATACGCCGATGCCGGTGCCGGCCAACAGTGCAACGCTGCGCAAGCCCTTGCGTCCGCCCGGTATTTCGTCGCTCATGATTTCCCTTATAGCGGCCGGTATATAGCGCAATGATACCGGGAGCTTTCAGGCTTGTGGCGGATTTGACAATCCCGGCGGTTCGACCCTTAATTAAGGTGTGGTATTTTTTACGCTCGGGATATTGCACTGAATAGCCTCGCGGAATCTTTTGGCACGCTCGATGTGGCGCTTGCGCACGCGACCGCATTACTCGGGAAGGACCCCGCGCGGGCCGCGCAACAGGCCCACGAAATCCTTAAGATCGTTCCCGGCCATCCCTTGGCACGTCTGGTCCTCGGTTCCGCGCAGCGGATTTCGGGACTCACCCAGGATGCGCTCGCGATGCTGGAACCCTTGGCGCGCGATCAGCCGCACTCCGCGCCGGTGCGTCTGGAACTCGCGATCGCCCTCGGCGAGGCGGGCCGCACGCACGCCGCCCTCGTGGAATTGCGCCGCGCTGTCGAGTTGCAGGCGGATTCTCCCGATGCATGGCGGCTGTTGGCGGACCATCTGGACGCAATGGGCGATGCGGAGGCGGCGGACCAGGCGCGCGCCCAGTACCTCAAGTGGGCAACCAAGGATACGCGGCTGATGGCGGCGGCGGCGGCGTTGGCGGCGAATGACCTGCCGGCGGCCGATGCGCGATTGCGGGCGCATTTGCAGACCCATCCGACGGACGTCGCGGCTTTGCGCATGCTGGCCGAGGTCGCCGCGCGATTGCGCCGCTATACGGATGCGCAAGACTTGCTCGAACGCTGCCTGGAACTGGCCCCCAGCTTCGACGCCGCCCGGCACAACTACGCGATCGTGCTCAATCGGCAGTCGAAAGCGGCAGAGGCGCTCGCGCAGGTCGAGCGGCTGCTCGCCAAGGAGCCCCGCAACCCCGGCTATCGCAATCTCAAGGCAGCCATCCTCGCGCAGCTCGGTGATTTCAGCGAATCGATCCGGGTCTACGAGACGGCGCTGCGCGACCATCCGCAGCAGCCGAAGATCTGGATGAGCTACGGGCATGCGCTGAAAACCGCGCGGCGCCAGGACGACAGCGTGGCTGCCTATCGGCGCGCGATCGCCATGCAGCCGACGCTGGGCGAGGCCTACTGGAGTCTTGCCAACCTCAAGACTTTCCGCTTTTCGGAGGCGGACACCGTCGCGATTCGCCGCGCCCTGGAACGGGACGATCTGAGCGATGAGGACCGCCTGCATTTCGAGTTCGCGCTCGCCAAGGCGCTCGAAGACGGCGAATCCTACCAACAGTCCTTCATCCACTACGCGAAGGGCAATGCGATCCGCAGGCAACTGCACCGTTTCAGCGCCGAGGAAAATGCGCGGTACGTGGAGCGCTGCAAACGGCAATGCACGCCCGATTTTTTTGCCGCGCGCAACGCTTGCGGGGCTGATTCCGCCGAGCCGATATTCATCATCGGCCTGCCGCGAGCGGGTTCCACGCTGCTCGAACAGATCCTGTCGAGCCACTCGCTGGTCGAAGGCACCATGGAACTGCCGGACCTGCCGCAGATTGCCCGTGAACTCGCCGGACGAGATGAGCGGGACTGCGAGGCGCCATTTTTCGAAGCGGTCGCCGCGCTCGATCATGCGCAGTTGCGCGGCCTCGGCGAGCGATATATCGCATCGACCCGGATTTACCGCAAGACCGCGGCACCGTTCTTTGTCGATAAAATGCCCAACAATTGGCTGTACATAGGGTTGATTCACTTGATCTTGCCGAATGCGAAGATTATCGATGCGCGGCGGCATCCGCTCGGCTGCTGCTTCTCGGCGTTCAAGCAGCATTTCGCCCGCGGCCAGAACTTCTCTTACGACCTGGCGGATCTCGGCCGCTACTACCGCGACTACGTTGATCTGATGGCCCACATCGATGCGGTTCTGCCGGGGCGGGTGCATCGCGTTTTCTACGAGTCCACGATCGAGGACACCGAAGCTGAAGTGCGCCGGCTCCTGGATTACTGCGGCTTGCCGTTCGAGCAGGCGTGCCTGCGTTTCTATGAGAACGAGCGGGCCGTGCGCACCGCCAGCTCCGAGCAGGTGCGGCGCCCTATTTTCAGGGAGGGTATGGACCAGTGGCGGCATTACGAGCCGTGGCTCGGACCGCTACGAGAGGCGTTGGGGCCGGTCCTCGAATGCTATCCCGCCGTAGCGGATTTTTCGCTTGATTTGCGGAATTCGTCGATCAATTAAAACTTACGGGAGCAGGGGAAACATCATGATTAGCCGATCTACCGAGAGGCGTATGCGCCCAAAAGTCGCCGCGCATCCGCGCGGCCATCGTCACGACATGCTGCGGCAGTTGCCGCTCGCTTCGGCCATATCGGCGATCCTGGCCGGGGCCCCCGCGGCACATGCCGCGACGGAGGCCGAATCCAATGTGCTGCAAGAGATTGTGGTCACCGCACAAAAGCAATCCGAGAATCTGCAGGACGTCCCCATCAGCATCGAGGTTCTTGACAACAAGAAGCTCGAACAATTGCATGTCGTCAGCCTGGACGACTATGTGAAGTATTCGCCCAGCATTGCCTACTCGCGTGCCGAGGGACAGGGCGGCAACGGGCAGCCGGGCACGTCGCACATCTACATGCGCGGCGTCGTCAGCGGCGCCAACGAGAATCATTCCGGATCGCAACCGAGCGTCGGTACCTACCTGGACGAGCAGCCGGTGACGACCATCGACGGCTCGTTGGACGTGCATCTGTACGATATTCAGCGGATCGAAGTCCTGGAAGGTCCGCAGGGAACCCTGTACGGCGCGAGTTCCGAAGCCGGTACCGTGCGCATCATCACCAACAAGCCGGACCCCAGCCAGTTTTCTGCCGGCTACGATGTCCAGGGCAACCGCGTGAATCATGGGGGCACAGGCTGGCAGGCGGAAGGCTTCGTCAACATACCGCTGTCGTCCATTGCGGCGATCCGCCTCGTCGGCTGGGACGTGCACGATGCAGGCTACATCGACAACGTCGCGGGAACCGACCGGAACGCGTGCATCCAAAACGGCGTGCGCACGTTCCCGACCTGGGCCGGCCAGCCCGCCGGCACCTGGTTTGGCGCAGCGGTTCCGAGCGCCGCGAACGTGGCTCCGTGCCCAACCGTCGCTCCCTTGGGTGCCGGCTCGATCAGCAATGCCGCCTACGTCGGCAACCACTACAACACCGTCGAGACCAAGGGCGGGCGCCTGGCGCTCAAAGTCGACCTTAACGACAACTGGACCGTCACGCCCACCGTCATGGGCCAAACGGTGAGCACCAGCGGCTTCTTTGGTTACGATCCCGCGGTAGGCGACCTTCAGGTCACCCACTTCGGTCCGGAGCGTTCCGACGACACCTTCGTGCAGTCGGCCTTGACCGTCGAGGGGAAGATCGGCAACTTCGATTTGACGTACGCGGGGGCTTTCTTGAAGCGTACGACCCACTCGATTGCCGACTACAGCGACTACGCCGAGTTCTACGACCGCGTGTATGGTTCCGGCGCGTATTGGACCGGCGCCGACGGCAAACCGATCATGCCCCAGCAACTGGTGGTGACCAAGGGCTATTTCCAGAAATGGAGCAATGAAGTGCGCTTGAGCACGCCGCGAGACTTGCCCGTACACGCGACGCTGGGCGTGTTTGCCCAGCGTCAGCTGCATGACATCTGGGAGCAGTACACGTTGCCGGGGTACGGATTCACGAATCCGTACGGCACTTTGAACTCCGCAACTCCCAACCCACACGGCCTCGACCCGGCTCTTTCGGTTCCCGGACTGGCGAATACCATATGGTTGACCGACGAGCAGCGCGTCGACCGCGACAAGGCAGCGTTCGCGCAAGCGACCTGGGACATCAGTTCGCAGTGGTCCGTGACCGGCGGGTTGCGATACTTCACGTACGACAACAACCTGAATGGATTCTTTGGCTACGGCATCGGGTATTCTCCCACCGGCTCCGGTGTGTCGAAGTGTTTCGCGCCGGCCTCCACCGCCTTCGCCCCTTGCACGAACCTGAACAATCGGGTCACCGGCAGCGGCAATGTTCCGCGGCTGAACCTGACCTACAAGATCACGCCGGATAAAATGGTGTACGCCACCTACTCCAAGGGCTTCCGGCCGGGCGGCGTCAATCGCACCGCCGTGCCGGGCATCGGACCCTATCAGGCCGACTTCCTCAAGAACTACGAGATCGGCTGGAAAACGCAGTGGTTCGACCATCGTCTGCGCTGGAACGGAGCGGTATTTTGGGAGGACTGGAAGGACTTCCAATTCTCCTTCCTTGGCCTCAACAGCGTGACCATCATCGTGAATGGCGGCAACGCGCGCATCAAAGGTATCGAGAACGAACTCGAATGGGTCGCCACCAACTCGCTCACCGTGTCCGGCAGTTTCACGCTCATCGATGCCAAGCTGACGCAGAACTACTGCGGTACGCAGGGCGTGACGAACTGCCCGGATCAGGTGACCTCGGAGGCATTCCAGCCGAATTTGATCGGGCCGCAAGCTCCGGCCGGGACCACGTTGCCGATCACGCCCAAGTTCAAGGGCAACCTCGTCGCGCGCTACAGTTTCGATGAAGTGGCCGGCCTCAAGCCGTTCGCTCAGGCTGCGCTCGTGTATCAATCGCAAGCCTCGCAGGCGTTGCGCGTGGATCAGAACAATATCCTCGGCAATACCCCGTCGTACTCACTGCTCGACCTGTCGGGCGGCGCGAGCTTCGGTTCGTCCGTGCTGCAGTTCGTTGTGACGAACGTCATGGACCGCCGCGCCCAATTGTCCCGCTTCACCGCGATCACGCCGCAGTTCGACAATCAGGTGTACGTCATCCCTGCGCAGCCTCGAACCATCGCCATCAAGTTCGGGCAGAAGTTTTGACAGGGTCCCCCTCGTGTCGGCGGCACGAGGGGTGTTCCCGCAAATTTCATGCAGCACGAGGCGGTGCGGTTGTAATATGCGGTGGGTTCGTGAAGGCGTGGTAACACGCCCCTGGCTTTACACTGAATCAAACGACTTGGGAGGATTGACACATGGGAAAAATCGCACTCTCGTTGATGCTGGCCATGGCAATCGGCGTCGCCGCCGCGGCGCAGTCCCCGCCGCCCCCCGCAGTCGATCCCGCCTGGAAGGTGCCGGAAGTCATCGCCTTCATCGGGCTGAAACAGGGCGACAAAGTAGCCGATATCGTGGGGGGCCGTCTGACGGCATCGCTGGCGCAGGCCGTCGGCCCTTCCGGAAAGGTGTATGCGGTTGAGACCGCCGAAGTCGTCAAGGCCCATCCGGAAATCATGGTCAGGATGAAGGCGCTCGCGACGCAGTCGCCCAATGTCGCCGTCAGTGACGACCCGGTCGCCGCGGCGCTACCTGCGGGACTCGACGCCGTGTTCATTCGCCAGAATTACCACGATCTGTACGACAAGTTCATGGGACCGGCGGATGTACCTGCATTCAACAAGGCGGTCTTCGCCGCGCTGAAGCCGGGTGGTGTTTATGTGGTGCTGGATCACGCAGCCGGCGCGGGTTCGGGGATCGGGGCAACCGAGACTCTTCACCGGATCGACCCGGCGAGGGTCAAGGCGGATGTGCTGGCGGCCGGCTTCAAGCTGGATGCGGAGAGCTCGATTCTTGCCAGCCAGAGCGACGATCACACCAAAAATGTGTTCGATCCCGCCGTCCGCGGTCACACCGATCAGTTCCTGTACCGCTTCAAGAAACCGAAATGACGGCATGCGTTGACCGACATGACGGCACGGCACCGCCGGCGGAATGGGCCCATACGACCCGTACCTACGCCTCCACATCCCAACGCAGCTTGCGTGTTGCAACCATCACCGTGGCGAGCACCGCGAACAAGGCAATGGCACCGATGAGCAGCGCATAGCTTTCGGACAGGACCAACATGAAGAGCAATCCGTAGACGAGGCTCATGACGGCGGCAATCATGGCCCCCAGCCGGATGCTACCCAATGCCCCGGATACATAGAATCCGAGCAACCCAGCCAGCGCCGCCACGCCCAGCCAATAACTGAGCCAAAACGGCAGGTGTTCCGCGAGAGCGATCAGCAGCAAGTAAAACGCGCTGAGCGCAAGCCCAATCAATAAATATTGCATTGCATGAACGCGGATCTTGCCCAGCGATTCCCACGCAAAAAATGCGAGGAACGTGAGGGCGATGAACAGCAAAGCGTATTTCACGGCGCGCTCGCTGCGTTGATAAACATCTACGCTCTGAAACAAGTCCACGCCATACGCCGCGTTGGCAAGTTGGGAGCTGCCAACCTGATCGTCGACCCACGATTGCGCGAATCCTCGGTTGAGCGCCAGCACCTGCCAGCTGGCGTGGAACCCATGTGCATCGATCGTGTAATGCGAGGGCAGGAAGGCACCTTGAAATTGTGGATCCGGCCAGTCCGATGCCAAAATCGTTCCGGTCGTCGCGGCGGTCGGCGCGAAACTCAGTGACTGGCTGCCCGCCAGCACCAATTGCGCGGCAAACGGCAGGCTCTGATCGTGGAAGAATTCCAATAAGTCGATTCCTGCCTCGACGCCGGGCAATCCTTGCGCGAGTGCAGGGCCGAATGTCAGGCTGCGTCGACCGAGTGCTGCGGCGCTGATCTCGCGGACGCTGCGAACGTCCGAGAGCGGCAACCTTACGGCGGCTTCCTTCCAGCGAAAGACGGCATTCGGGTAGGGTCCCAGCGCGGCGGCCATGACATCGGCCATCTTGAACGTGCCGCTCAATCTGGCCCGCACCAGGTATACAGGAACGCCGTAAATGCCGATCCGCCGGGTCATGGTGTGGTCGATGGTCGCTTGGATGTCCAAGTCATCGGCAAGGATGAAGAGCTGGTGCAATTGTTTGGAGATCTCACCGGTGTTCGATTTGCTCTCGACATCGAACGGCACGCGCAGCATCGGACCGCCCGCCGTAAGGCCTCCACCCCAGCCTTTTGCGACGGTTTCTACAGCCTGATTGCGCATTTGGCTGCGTTCGACGATCAATCCGCGCAGCATGGACAAGGGAATCATCAATCCCAAGGCGATCAATCCGATGGCGGACAGCTTCGCCGCCAGAGGCTTGCCTGCAAAAATGCTCCATGCCATTCGTTTCTCCACGGTTGCCGGAATTTCACCGTTAGAGTGCCGTGGAGATATGGCAAAGAAGTGGAGCAATCCTGCGAAATAATGGCAAGCCACCGGATATGCTGCAGGTACAGCCTCCATGCATAGCCGGTATAGTCCGGTGTCGTTCTCGAATCTCGGCGGTGCTTAGCCAATGCGCATGAGGAACACTCGCCGCCGCGTCGCGTGCCACGCGCTGGGCGCGATGCTGCTCGCGGCCGCCCAGGCCGCCCAGGCCGGGGGTGAGACCTTGCGCGACGTTGTGTTCGCGGACTACTCAGAGCGATCGAGCAGCGCTGAGCTCGCCCGGCGAATGCTGAGCCCTTTGGCCGCTCTGCAACTCCAACGGCAGGCAGCCCGCACGGGGAGCCAAATGCTCGGGCAGTCCATCGATCTTGCGCGCGAGAAATTTATTGTCTACGTTCCGTCGCCGCGTCCGGCTCGCGGCTACGCACTCCTGGTATTCGTGCCGCCGTGGGAGGATGCGCGGCTGCCCTCGGGGTGGACCGCGGTGCTGGATCGATACGGCGTTATTTTCGTGAGTGCCGCTCGATCCGGTAACGACCAGAGCGTGTTCGACCGGCGCGACCCGTTGGCGCTACTGGCCGCGCATAACGCAGCGCAACGCTATCCTGTGGATCCGGCGCGAGTCTACATCGCCGGGTTTTCGGGGGGAGCTCGCGTCGCGCTGCGCCTGGCCCTTGCCTATCCGGACGTATTCAGGGGAGCGATGCTGAATGCCGGCAGCGATCCGATCGGTGATTCGCAAATTCCCATACCCCCCAGGGATTTATTCCTGCAATTTCAGAGCACGCGCCTGGTGTATGTCACCGGTGAAGGGGACACATCCGCGCTCAGCGGCGATGTGGCCAGCATGCATTCCATGAAAAAGTGGTGTGTTTTCGACGTGCAAAGCCATGTCGTGCGCTCCGGGGGTCATGAGGTTGCCGATTCCATGGCTCTCGCCTGGGCGCTGAGCGTCCTATCGCATGCGGCGCGTTCCGATCCGCATCAGCTCAGTGCATGCAGGCTGGCGATCGAGGAGGAGCTGAACATCAAGATGCAGGAACTCGATTCGTTGGTCGCCGCCGGCCGTGATGATGCAGCACAAAAATTGCTGCTCAAAATCGATGGCCGCTTCGGCGGCCTTGCGGCTCCCCGCAGCATTGAGCTGTCGCAATGACCGATGCAAGCTGCGCAGGCAGGGATCACGCGGCGCGGATTGCGGTGGCGACCGGCAGGCGGGCCGCCCGCAGCGCCGGCAACAGTCCGCCCGCCAAGCCCATCGCCAGCGCCCAGACGATGCCGATCCCTCCCAGGGACGGCGTCACCGCCAGTTGAAAATTGTAGCCGAAGGGACTTGCCGACAAGCCATTGAAGAACAGCCACGCCAGAGCAGCCCCCAGTAGTGCGCCCGGCAGCGCGAACAACAATGACTCGCAGAGAATCGAGGCGACGATCGCCCCGGAGCCGAATCCGATCGCCCGCAACGTGCCCAACTCCCGGCGGCGCGAGTCGACAATTGCGTACAGCGAATTCACCGCACCCAGCGTCGCGCCAATGGCCATGATGGTGCCGACGAAATAGCTGGCGAAATCCAGGATGCCTTGCAGGCCCTTGAATTCTTCCTCCGCGCCCTCGCGCTCGCGCCGTGCCTCCAGATGCAGCGCCGGGTTGGCCTGCAGCGCCGCGCGAAAGGCAGCGTAGCCCGACGAGGATTGCAGCATCACCGACGCCACGTTGTAAGTGTTGCGGTTGAACGCCGACAGGAGAGTCTCGACGTCGGTGTAGACCTTGCACTGCAGGGAATGCCCCTCGTCAAAGCGGCCGACTACGGTCCAGTCGGTGCCGCGAATCGGGCGGCGGTCGCCGATGCCGAACCCCACGAACTGGCGGGCGCAGGCGTTGCTGGCGATCAACTCGTGCAAGCCGGGTTGAAAAACCCGTCCATCCGTAAAACGAATTTCCGGTTGGTGCCCGGTGAAGTTGGCGGTGGTGCCCACGAGCGGAAAGAAAATTCGGGTGCCCGTCACGCGCCTGCCGGCCTCCATGGAAACCAGCGACTCGAACACCACGAGGGGTTCCCCGTCCGCGCCCTTTCTGATGCCCGGCAGGTCACGGGCGACGACAGCCTCATCCCTGGGGATGCTGCTCTGGTCGTCGCGCGCGCCGACGCTGGTCAGCGTCACACGGTCGTCGCGCACATTCTCCATCGCCTGGCGCCGCGCCCCGACGCCCATGGCAAGCATGGAGACCAACACGCCGACCGCGCAGGCGACGCCGATGATGATCGTCAGGACCGATCCTATGCGCTGTCCGGCTCCCGACAGGTTCACGCGCAGAATGGCCAGAAATTGTCGCATGGCATTCAAGGTGTGCCGCTAGCCGTTGACGAGCGCCGTCGCGACCTTGAGCCGCGCCGCCAGAGCGGCCGGTATGGAGGCGCTGATCAGTGCCACCAGCACGGCCAGGCCCAAGCCGACGGCGACGACGATCCTCGGCATAGACAGCCCCACGATGAAGCTTGCCGCGCGCGGCAACACGAAAGTTGCCAGCGCGAGCCCACAGGCCGCGGCGGCGACGCACACCAGCAGGGCCTCCACCAGAATGAGCAGGAACACCGCGCGATCGGTGAAGCCGACCGCCTTGAGCACCGCAAGCTCCAACGAGCGCTCGCGGACCGATTGAATCATCATGGTGGCGGTTGCAATGAGCAATGCCGCCAGCGCGGCAGCGACGATCGCCCGGATGAGAAAGTTCATGTCGCCGATCGACTGCATCTCGGACTGCGCCAGTTCGTGCAATGACTCGGATTTTGTTTCCCGGGACGAGTTGGCGAAGCGGCGGTCGATTTCATCCGCCACCATCACCGCCTGCCGTGCATCGGAAATCGCAACATTGAAATGCTGGACCGTGCCCTTGCCAAGGGCGCGCGCCTCCTCGAGGTAAGCCAGATTGATCAGGATAAAATACCGTCCGGCGCCCACGTCGTTGTCGCTGAAGGTTCCCACGATGTCGAACGCCCAGTTCGTCGATCCGCTCATCTGCGCCGTGTTGGACATCAAGGGGATGCGATCGCCGATTTTCCAAGCATACTTTTGCGCCAGCGTGTCCCTGACCAGGGCTCCCGTGCGCAGCCCTTGGAAGGCTGCCAGATAGTCGGGAGATATCGTGTAAGTAAATGCCGAGGCCCAATCCTCGACCAAGCCGACGGCCACGACACCCAGCCCTTCGGTAGGCTTTTGATAATGAGCGCCGAAGATCTCCACGGGAACGACCAGCTTGACCCCGGGTACCGCCTGGATCTGCTCGGCCAAGCCGGATGGCAGAGACTCGGCAAGGTAGCTCAGGCGGCTGTGCACGATCAGAAGATCGCCGCGCGCCGCCGCGACGACGTGATCGACTCCGGTCTTCAGGCCCTGCAACATGCCGAACAGCGCAAAGGCGACGCTGACCTGGAAGAAAATCAATACCGTCCGGCCAGGTTTGCGCCAAATGCCGGACCAAAAAAGTGGTAGAAATCTCATTCGGTTGGTCCCGCGTCAGCGAACTGACGATATAGGCGCCTCACCCGGGGATTCTCGATTTTGTGACTATCATACCCGCGGCAGCCGCAAATCCCATCTCGGGGCTGAGGACGCCCGGTTGCGACCCTCCTTGTGTATTTCCAGAACTCAAAGGTACGCTACAGGCGCTACGTCGCCCGGCCGCCAGAACATCCTATGCAAAAATCACGCAGAAAATTCCTGACCGACACGTCGCTGGGAGTGCTGGCGACCCTTGCAGGAAGCCGTCCCAGCGCCGGACAAACGCCCGCGCAAGCTGTTTCCGCGCCCGTCCCGCCGCCCGGTACGCCCTCGGCATTCGCGACCGCGCCGCCGGCCGGACCGGAAGTGTCGGCGTCCGATTTTGCCGCGGCCGAGAAGCTCGCGCGGATTGAATTGAGCGGCGGCGAACTGAGGCAAGCCGCTGCCAGCTGGCGCGTGGCGATGGCGCCTCTGTACGAGCGCCGTACAGGGCCCAACAGGCTGATGCTCGAGGAGCGCGCGGCGCCAGCGTCACGCTGGATTCCGCGCCTTCCGGGAGAGCGATCCCTTGAATTGCACCGCAAGTTCGTTCGCGAGCCGCGGAAACCCGAGCCGGTGCCGAAGCGCGACGAGGACATCGCTTTCGCTTCCGTGGCGCAGCTATCCCGATGGATCGAACAACGGCAGCTTACCTCGCAGCGGTTGACGCAGATCTATCTTGAGCGGCTGGAGCGATTCGATTCCAGGCTCAGGTGCGTCATCACCTTGACCGCCGACTTGGCTCGAGCACAGGCAAAACAGGCCGACGCGGAGATCGCCGCGGGCAAGTACCGCGGACCTCTGCATGGGATCCCGTGGGGCGCCAAAGATCTGCTGGACACGGCGGGCATTCGAACCACCTATGGCGCGGAGCCGTTCAAAAGCCGTGTCCCGGCCGCCGACGCCGTGGTGGTGAAGCGATTGCACGATGCCGGTGCCGTGCTGGTCGCGAAACTGAGCCTGGGCGCGCTGGCATTGAATGACGTCTGGTTTGGGGGCCAGACGATGAATCCCTGGCTCCTGGAAGAAGGCGCCTCAGGATCGAGTGCCGGACCGGGCGCGGCCACGGCGGCCGGGCTGGTGGGGTTTTCGATCGGCAGCGAAACCGGCGGGAGCATCGTCAGCCCCAGCATGCGTTGCGGCGTCAACGGCTTGCGGCCTACCTTCGGCAGGGTGGCTCGCACGGGCGCCATGACGCTTTGCTGGTCTCTGGACAAGTTGGGACCGATGACCCGTGGCGTTGAGGACACGATGCTGGTGCTCCAGGCCATATCAGGGCAGGACGACGGCGATGCCGACAGCGTGCCGAGCGACCTTGAGTACGATGCCGGCGCGCCCATCAAGGGACTGCGAATCGGCTACTTCCCGGCCTGGATGCGCGAGGCCACCGCGGTGGATCGCGCCGCGCTGGAGGCGGCAAAAAAACTCGGTTTGGAACCCGTTGCCGTGTCCATTCCCGATTGGCCGTACGATTCCTTGGACTTGATCCTGTTCGCGGAGGCTGCCGCGGCCTTCGAGGATCTGACGCTCAAGGGCGGTCTCGATCAGTTGAAAATGCAAGTCCCGGATGCGTGGCCCAATATTTTCAGGCAGGCGAGATTTTTATCCGCCGTCGACTACGTGCAGACGGACCGGATGCGGCGCAAGGTCGCGATCGAGATGGCGCGCGTATTTACGCAGGTGGATTTGCTGCTCGTGCCTTCGCTGCGCGACGAGATGCTCACGATCACGAACTTTACCGGCCATCCATCCTTGACCCTGCGCGCCGGCTTCGTCGACGTGGCCGAGGCCCGCAGCGATTGGGCGCCCGACCCGCAGCGCCCGCTGCCGAAATTCGATCCGCCGCGGCGGGTCCCGCACGGCGTGACGTTGATCGGCAGGCTCTTCGATGAAGGTACGCTGGGCCGGGTAGGTCTCGCGTTCGAGCACGCCTTTGGCGTCGCCGCATCGAGACCGCCGGGATTCTAAATGCCGGGATCGAGGGCAATGTGTGCGGCACTGCTCAGTGCAGCGCGAGCGTGTCGCGGCGCCAGGCCACATCCTGCCACCGGCCGAAATCGCGCAGCAGCTCCGGGCTGCTTGCCTGTCGAACCAGGGCCAGATCATCGATCCTGAGCTCCTCAAAGCGGCGCTGAAATCGCCCGCGATCCTTCACCTCGCGCGCAATGAGCAGGCGCCTCGAGCCGGGCGCGAAGCCGGCAAACTCCACATAGCCTTGCTCCGGATCATCGGCTCCGGGGGAAAGCACGTCGATCGCCCAGATTCCGGCCTTCGCATGCAGCAGCCAGAGCTCCCGCCAGCTCTCGAGCGGCTGCACCGCGAGCACGAGCGCGGCACCCTTGAGAATCGTTTGCGCCGAGGCCATCCACACGATCCCGTACGTGCACCGTCGCGCGAGCGGCACGTTGCGTCCCGGATGCGCTTCTGAAAGGGTGATGCAGGTTTGGCCCGGATCTCCCGGTGCAGCGCTGAGCAGCAGCGGTCCGGTCTGGGGCACGGGTACGGCGCCAGCCCAGCGGACCGCGCCGACTCTCAGCACCGCGTCTTGGTACTCGACGCGGCGGTCATCACCGAGATCACCCGCGTTCACGGCGAGAAGCTCCGCGCGCGCGCGCTCCGCCGCCGCGCGGGGCGAATGGCCTTGCCGCGCCTGCTCATAGGCAATCGATGCCAAAACCCCGGCGCGCCGCGCGTGCAGCCGGCTCGTTGTCATGGCGCTCAAGTCGCGCCCGGCGATTGCGTCGAGCAATTCACGGCGCTCCTCATCGAGGCTTGCGCGCGGCACGGGACCCAATTCCGGATCGATGCAGTCCGCCCGCGTCAGGCCGAGTACGGCATGCGCTCGCTCCTCGGAACTTGCGCCGGCTTGCGCCAGAACGCGGCGGAACAGCTCGCCGTCGTAGCACACCTGCATTCGGCCGCCGCGGTCGACACTTCGCATGTGAATGCCGGACTGCTGCGCCACCTCGAGGTGCGCGGCGACCTCAGCGGGGCGCGAGCCATGGCCGGAGGCCGCATCCGCCAGCCGTTCGGCCATCCCAGCGATGGCGTCGAAGGGCTCGGCGGTGAGCGATCGTGCCGGTACGGCTTTGAGGTAGGCGGCGCCGTAACTGATGCCCAGCGCCTCCCATCCGGGGCTCTCACGCAGGAAGCGCAGCACGGCGAGCAGCTGTGGCGCATCGGCCTCGCCGAGCCCGACCGGCCGGACCGCATCCGCGCGCAAATAGCCGCCGCGCTCGCGCCGATAGTTGTAGACCTTGAGGTAGCCGGCGCGCTCGCCGCGGATTTCCAGGACATCTCCCTGCGACAGTGCCGTCAATTCTGCGGCGCTCGAGCTCGGCGCCGCACGGATCGGCGTGTGGTCCCGGACAACTATTGCCAGGGTCGCGGCCAGGGTCGCGGCCAGGGCGAGGATCACCGTGAGCGCTCCGGATGACTCTCGGCCGCCGCGTCCTCATCGGCGCCTGCCGGGTCTTGGCCGCCGAGCAGATTCGAGCCGATAAATCGGCCGGCGGCGGGTGTCGGCGCGATGATTACCTGCACCTTGTCCGAGAGCTTGTCGGCAAGGGTCTTTTGGATCAGCAGCGGGTAGTGCGAGATCAGCGCACCTTCGCGCTCCATTTGGCCCGCATTGGCCTTGCCCACGAGCTCGAGCCGGTACGCCTCCGCATCGGCGAGCTTTTGGCGCGAATCCGCCTCGCCTCTGGCCTCGATGCGGCGCGCTTCCGCGCTGCCCTCTGCGGTGCGAATACGTGCGGCTTTCTCCGCCTCGGCCTCGAGCTTGCGTTGTTCGATCTGCTTCTGCTTGAAGGGCAGGATGTGCTTCATGGTCTCCTCCTGCGCCCGCGCCGCAATCACTTGCTCGACGCTGGCCGCTTCGGCCGCCGTTTGCCGCCGCACCTTGTCGGCCTCGGCCTGCAGCTGCATCTGCTTCAGCTGCGCCTCCTTGAGCGTCAGCGTGTAGCCTACCTTCTCGGTCTCGAGCTCTTCCGCGAGGAGCCGCTCCATTCCGGCGCGATAATCTCGCGGCAGATCGACCTTCCCCATATCGACGCCGCGCAGCAGAAGCCCGAGTGTCGCGAGTTTGGGCCCAAGCTCGCTCATCAATTGCCGTTGAATTTCGGCACGGCGGCTGGAAAATATCTCGCGCACGGAATATCGGGCGAACAGGGGAAAAATGACGCCTTGGACGGCGGGGCGGACCAGATCGGCGTTGATGTCGTCGGGAAACTCCTTGGCCATCTGCGCCAGGCGCTTAGGATCGACGGCCCAGCGAACGGCCAAATCCACGCCGAGCGACAGCCCTTCGACCGATTGAAACGGCGCGGCGCCTGTGGCGCTGGCACTGTCGATCGGCCGATACACCTGATCGCGAGTCGAGTACCGGCGTACTTGATGAATCATGGGCAACACGAGCACGGCCCCTGCGGCGTGGGCGCTCGCTGAACCGTCGAGCACGCTGGTGCGCACCAGCACCTCGCCGCGGTGGATGGCTGCAAACGGCGGGTGTGCAACGAGGCCGTAGAGCAGGAGGGCGAGCAGCGCAGCGATCAGCAGGCGGCGGCGATGGACCGCGGTCGCAAACACGGCGCGGACGGCCGCGGCCGTTGCGGCGGCCAGTCTGCCGAGGGGCTCGATGAGCACCTGTTGCACGAACTTGAGCAGCGCATCGAAGCGATTGGACATTTTTTTGCCACTCCCACGGTTGGTAACGAGCCCGAGTGGAAGAGTCTTGCAGTGGTTTATGGCAAGGCAATGCGGCAATTGTGGCGCGCCGTGGCAGCAACCGAAGGCCGCGTAGGGACCGGCCGAGCGCGCGATCAGCCGCCCTGCGCTCTGGCGTTGAGCACCGGGCCGCCGCGCTCGTGCGATTTCCCGAGCGCCAGGGCGATTGCCATCCAGAGGGCGGAAACGCATGCTCCGACCCAGCCTATACCGGCGTGGCCCAGGCCTAAGCCACCGGTCAGCAGCTGATACACCGAGGCGCTGGTGGCATCGCCACCCCGGTAGATGAAGGTATCGATCAGGCTCTTGGCCTTGTATTTTTCCTCGCGCGTGCAGACCGTATAGAGCGAGTCGCGGCAGGGGCGGGTGATGGCGTATTCGCCCACGCGGCGCACCGCGAGCACGCCCACCAACACGGCGAAGCTCGGCAGCAGCGCGAATATCGCATAGCCGGCCGTCATGATGAGCGGCACGCAGACCAAGAGGGCGCGAAGGCCGATCCATTTGAAGAGCCGGCCAAAGAGCAGGAGCTGGGTGAGGAGGGAGAAGGCTTGCACCCAGAAGTCCACGTTGGAGAAGAAGCGGGTGCGCTCGTCGCGAGTGGCAAAGACTTTGGCGACGAAGGCCTGCTGTTCGAGATATAGAAACGTCGACACCCAGGAGAGCAGGATCACGAACAGCGCCAACCCGAGCAGATAGGGCGAGCGAATCACTTGATGAAAGGCCGCCAGCATGTGGCCGCCGAGCGGGGCGTCCACCTCGTCACCGCGGGTGCCGGAACCGAATTGCCGGTGCCAGCGGATGACGCGCCTCATGAAAAAGAGGGCGCCGACCAGCAACGCAGCCGAAATGAGCAGCAGATTGAGCGTGCCCAAGGGCACGGCAAGCCGGCCGGCGACCAGCGGGCCGAGCAGCCCTCCGGTGCTCGCCCCGGCCGCGATGAAGCCGAACATGCGCCCCGCCTGTTCGCGGGTGAACACATCGGCCATCAAGCTCCAGAACACCGCGACGATGAAAAAATTGAAGACGCTCACCCAGACGTAGTAGGTGCGTGCGATCCAGGTGTGATCCTGCTGCAGATTGAACCAGAGATAAAAACACACGAGGTTTAGCGTGAAGAAGGCGTACACCCACGGCAGGAACACGGGCCGGCGAAAACGCGAGGTCAGCCAGCCGTACACCGGCTGCAGGGCCAGCATGGCGATGAAGGTGCCCCAGAACAGGTACGGCAGCTTCTCGACCCCGGAGGTGATGCCCATCGTGTCGCGGATGGGCCGCAGAATCGTGTAGCTGAAGAACATGCAAAACAGCGTCGCGAACGCCGCCAGCAGCAGCGGCAGTTCCTCCGGCTGCACCGCCACCAGACGGTGAACGAGGCTCGCGAGGCGCGCGTCGTGGCGCCCGGCCGTGGATTCCGACCTCACATCTTCGGTCAAGGTCTGGTGCCCGCGGGTGCGCCCGGGTCATCGGGCGAATCGCCGGCCACCGTGATCACCACTTTGCCGCGGGCATGCCCTTGCTCCAGATACCGGATCGCTTCGGGCACGTCGTTCAGTGCGTATCGCCTGTCGATGATCGGCGTGATCTTGCCGGTCTGCAGCATATCCCGCAGCACGTCGAGATCTGCCGCGTTCAGCTCGGCGAACGTAAAAATGAATTTTTGGCTGACGAACGGCGAATACAGCCACGCGTGGATGGCGCCGGTCAAGGGGCCGAGCCAGTGACCCTTGTCCAGCGATCCGACGATGACCAGCGAACCCTGAGGAGTCAGCACGCGCCGGTAGTCCGCCAGCGAGTGAGTGCCGACGGTGTCGACGATCAGATCGTAGCGCTGCGAGCCCTTGGTGAAGTCCTCCTGGGTGTAGTCGATGACCTGATCAGCCCCGAGGGATCGGACCATCGCCAAGTTCCGGGTGCTGCACACGCCCGTTACGTTTGCCCCGTACGACTTGGCAATTTGCACGGCAAAAGTCCCCACGCCGCCCGAGGCGCCGTTGATCAACACCGCCTGCCCCCGCTGAATTTTCCCTTTGTCGCGCAGGGCCTGCAACGCGGTGACGGCGGCGATCGGCACCGCCGCGGACTGCGCGAAGGTCACGTTGGCGGGCTTCATCGCCACCGATCCTTTCTCTGCAACACTCACGTACTCGCCGAAGGCGCCGCCCTTGCCGCCGAAGACTGCGTCGCCCGGCTTGAATCGCGTGACGTTCTTGCCCACCGATACGACCGTACCGGCGAAGTCAACGCCCATGTGAATGTTGTCGGGTACACCGATGCCGGCCCCCGCGCGCATCAAGTAAGGCTCGCCTCGCATGTAATGCCAATCCAACGGATTCACCGAGGCGGCGTGCACCTTGACGAGAATTCGATCGTCTGCCGCCGCGGGCCGGGCGATGTCCTCGAGCTTGAGAACGTCCGGGGAACCGTAGCAGCGAGAGACGATGGCCTTCATCAGCGGCGTACCGGCGGGCGGCGCCGGCGTGGCTTTGCAAGATGAATTGTGGCTGAGCGTCAGTGCCAGGGCCGACGCGGTCGCGGCCGCCAAAACCAAAACCACGCTCAGCACTTTGTACCTTAACTTCATGAACAAGCTCCCTATGCGCCGCGGCCGGATCGCCCGATGCAAACTATCGTCTGAGGACGCTGCCGCGGCCAGCAGCATGCGACAAACGGCGGCAGACGGGGAGCGAGTCACGATTGCCGCCGACGGACGGCGGGGCGGACCGCCGACAGGGCGCGCTGCCCGCGCGCCTGCTCGCCTCATTGCACTATAGTGGCGCCATGCTGGTTCATGATGCCCTCGCGCGAAGAGGTGGCCCGCCTGCCCTGGTAGGCTGGCCTCGGGTACGTATTGCCCTGATAGCCTCGACGCTCATCGGACTCATACTGAGCTTGAGCTCGGTTTTGCCCTTCTACGTGGTGGTGGGCCGCACCATGGTGGTCGGGTTTGCCGGGCTGCTGATCTTCGGGTTGTTCGAGCGATGGCCTGCAAGACTGCCGCGATGGTTTGCGCGGTGGGTTCTGCAGGTCTCGGCCATCGTATTGGTGGTCCCGTTAGCGGCCTATCTTGCCTACTGGCTGACCACCGGCGGAGATCCCCAGCTCGGAGCGGTCAGCGGCCGGCTCCAGGGCTATTTGATGCTGACATTCGCGGGCATTTTGTTCGCGCCTTGGATCGCCGTCGGTGCCTTGGTGAGGCAGCGCGACACTTTCGCCCGCGAGCAGGCAACCGCCTTTGCGCTCGAGCGCAGCGAACTCGAACGCAGGGCTTTGGATGCGCGCTTCCGGCTGCTGCAGGCGCAGGTCGAGCCGCACTTCCTGTTCAATACGCTGGCGAATGTGCAGGCGCTGGTCGAGGCAGGTGCTCCGCAGGCCGCCAAGGTGCTGAAAAGCCTGGTTGCCTACCTGCGCGCTGCCGTACCGCGGTTGCAGGAAACGGCGACCACGCTGGGTCAGGAGTTGGAATTGGTTCGAGCTTATTTGGACGTGATGCACATGCGCATGCCCGATCGATTGGCGTTCGAGATGCAGGTAGACGACCGGCTGGTCGACCTTCAATGCCCGCCGATGACGCTGCTGACCCTGGTGGAAAATGCGGTGCGACACGGCATCGACCCGAGCGAACTGGGCGGGAATATCGCCATCGAAGTACGGCTGGAAGCGTCTCGCTGCCTTGCCAGCGTCACCGACACCGGCGTCGGTCTTAAGGCGGAGGAACGCGGTCTTGGCACCGGCTTAGCCTCGCTGCGCGAACGCTTGCAGCTGGCATTCGGGGCGGAGGCGCAGCTCACCTTATGCGAGGTCGTTCCGCATGGCGTGCGCGCCGCGGTGTCATTCCCCGCCGGGAAGGCTCAGGCATGACGGCGCACAGGCCGACCGCCTTGATCGCGGAGGACGAACCGTTGCTGCGCGAGTCGCTCGAACAGCAGCTAGCGCTTCTCTGGCCGGAGCTCGCCGTGGTGGCGCGGGCGCGCAATGGCCGCGAGGCCATCGATCAGTTCGATGCGCAGCATCCCGATGTCTGTTTTCTCGATGTCCATATGCCCGGTGTGACCGGCGTCGAAGCGGCACGCCACATCGGCAACCGCGCGCACCTGGTCTTTGTCACGGCCTACGATCAGTACGCCGTGCAGGCCTTCGCGCAAGGCGTGCTCGACTATCTGGTGAAACCGGTGGATGCCGCGCGCCTCTCCCAGACCGTGGTCCGGTTGCAGGAAAGGCTGCGCACTGCCATGTCCGCCGTCAATACCGAGGTGCTGCTGCAACAGCTTGCAGCGACGCTCGAACGGCAAACCGCGTCCGCGCCGCTGCGCTGGATCCGCGCCTCCATGGGGCAGACCGTGACGCTCATCCCGGTGCAGGACATCGACTTCCTGCGCGCCGAGGAGAAGTACACCGTGGTCGCGTGGCACGAAGCCGGCGCGCTGCGCGAAGCGGTCATCCGCACGCCGCTGAAGGAGCTTGCCGCGCAGCTCGACGCCGGGCAATTCGCGCAGGTGCATCGGTCGGTGATCGTCAATTTGAGTTCCATCGCCCGCATCATGCGCGGCTCCAACGAAACAGCCGATGTCCATCTGAAGGGCCGCGACGAGGTGCTGCCCGTGAGCCGCAGCTACCTGCATTTATTTCACCAGATGTGATACGCATCGCCGGCCCCTATCCATCTTAAATAGAGATGGACACCATCGAAATATAACGGCTATTCACGTGAGATAACGTGGCGCACGATGAGCCCTAGTTTCTCAAGAACGAACCAAGAGGCCGTGACCCATGCAGCTACTTCATATCGATTCCAGCGTTCTGGGAGCCAATTCGGTGAGTCGCGTGCTGACCGCGGAAATCGTCGCGCGTCAGGTCGCACTGCATCCGCGCACGACGGTGATGCACCGCGACTTGGCCACGGATGCCGCACTGCATTTGTCGGCAGCACACTTGGCGGCGTGGCAGGGCGGCGCGGTCGAAGACGCATTGCTCGACGCCGACATCGCGAAGGGCGCGGCATTCCTCGAGGAGGTTCTGGCGTCGGACATCATCGTGATCGGCGCCCCCATGTATAATTTTTCGATTCCAAGCCAGCTCAAGGCCTGGATCGATCGGGTGGTCATTGCGGGCAAGAGTTTCCGCTACGGTGCCGATGGTCCTGAAGGCCTGGTCAAGCACAAAAAAGTCTTCATTGCTTCTTCGCGCGGCGGTGTTTATGTCCCGGACTCGCCGGCGGCCGCTCTCGAGCATCATGAGAGCTATCTGACCGGCGTGCTGGCTTTCATCGGGCTCACGGACGTGACCATTATCCGTGCGGAAGGCCTCGCGATCGGCGCTGAGGCAAGACAGCGCGCCTTGTCGAAGGCGCGCGAGGATATCGCGGCGATTGCCGCGTGAAGCACGCTTAGGCGCTCATTTCTTTTCGATTGTCAATCGCCGTGCGCAGAGGCGCCCGGGTTGCGGCAGATGGTTTGCGGCAACACTGCGCCGGCCGCTGTCGCGTTCGAGCGCCAGCCGGCAACTTGGTAGCAATTGTCATTGATCCATACGATCCAATCGCCGCCGGCGGTCTTCATTTGATCGCCGGCGTGATGCTCGCGAAAACCCATTTCGTCCAATGACGAGGATACCGACAGGGCGCTGTTGGAACTCTGGTTCCTGCGAATCTCGTACGCGCGGACGGCACGGTGCGCTTCCGCGCTCCAATTCACGGCCGATCCGCGACCGTCCGGTGCCGATGAGGTGCCCGACTGCATGGAGGTGTCAGACGGCATAATCGAGTCGAGCGAAGGCGGTGCCAGTGCGACGGTAGGCGCGGCGCGCAAGCGCTGCGGCCGATTATTTTCCAGCATCACCCGCGGGGGTGTGGCGGATGGCAGGGCCATGAGCTCAACCGGGTGTTCGGGCGGCTTCGCGGCGTTCAAGGTTCGAGAGCCCGCAAGCAGCAGGATTAGCGTCGCGACATGGAGCGCCGATACGATCAAAAGAATGGCGGGTCGCGTGGACCCGGCAGTTCGCTCGAGGATGTCCAGAGTTCACCCATGTGTCCGGTATGCGCGCCAGTGTAGACTCAATGGAGCCGGCAAGGTTCCTGGCATCCGGCAGCGATGCGCACCGGCGTGGGCAGTTGCCACGTTGGAAGGTATCGAGCAGACTTCGCTGACGTGAAGAAGAAATCTGCAAGCGCCGGGCCTACACGGCGCATTCGACGCGCGGCTTCCGACATGCGTGCGCAGGCATTGGCCGCGGCGCGGCGGCTGATCGTGCAGGGCAGCGACGAGGTGCTCACCATGCGCGCGGTGGCCGACGCGGCGGGGGTCACGTATCCCAACTTGAGCCATCACTTTGGATCGGCGGCGGGGTTGCACGCGGCGATTGCCGAGGATCTGGTGCGCGAACTGTTGGCCGGATTGCAGACCGTCGGCATCGAGATGGACAACCTCGAGCACGACTATCGCAGCGTGGTGGATCGCGTCTTCGATCTGTTCGGCCAGAACGGGCTGGGCCGGGTGTTGGGATGGCTGGTCCGGTCGGGAGAGACTTCGCGGCTGGAGCCCGTGAACCGGATGTTGGCCGACTTCATCGCCAGCCGGGCGCGTCCGCGCTCAAAGAGCGACGCGCAACGAATATCGCGCATCGCCCTGATCGTGGCGTTCGCAGCGTATGCGGAATCCTCGGTAGGTCCGCTGCTGGGAGATGTTTTGGGCGCCGGCGCCTCCAGGCGGCGCGATTACTTCGCGCAGGCGCTTGCTGCATTGCGCGAGAATTAATTTATGTGGCCATCAATTATATATTGACGCCTACATAAATAGCGCATAGGATCAGGATCCCCTTGTTTCGGATCGAGCGCGCCATGGACCACTCCTCTCGTACCCCGGCGGACTTGGCCATCCAACCACGCAATGTGATGTTCGGACGCGGGCGCAATGCAGAACGATGGTGGAACAACGGCGATCCGGTCGCGACGGCGTTCTACAATAGCCTGTCCCTCACGTTCCCCAAGGGCGAAGCTTTTTTCATCGAGAGCGTGCGTCATTTTCGGGACCGGGTGGCCGCGCAACAGCAGGGGCAAATCGATGCCTTCATCAAGCAGGAGGCCGCACACAGCCGCGAGCATGCTCATTTGAACGGCCAGGTGGAGCAGGCGGGCTACGATGTGGCTCCCATGCATGCGGATCTGGACAGCCGGCTGGCGGAGCTAAAGAGCAAGCCGCCCCTATTTGGCCTGGTGGCCACGGTTGGGCTGGAGCACTTCACTGCGATCATCGCGCACGCCTGCTTGAAGTCCGAGCGTCACTTCAGGGGCGCATCCCCCGACGCGACGCGGCTTTGGAAATGGCACGCCATCGAGGAAATCGAGCATAAAGGCGTGGCCTTCGACACCTTTCTTGCCGCCACCGCGGGGCTGTCGGGCTATAAACGCTGGAAGTTCCGCGCGCTGGTGATGCTGAACTTAAGCTATACGTTTCTGCGCGGCCGCGTGCGCGCAATGCGACAATTCCTGCGGCAGGACGGCATAGATGGGCCACGCGCGGGCTTGCGCGTCTTTTGGTACCTATTGATTTATCCCGGGCTGCTGCGCCAAGTTTTTCCGGCGTGGCTGGCGTTTTTCCGGCCTGGTTTCCATCCGTGGCAGCACGATGATCGCGATCTGGTGGCCGTGCATGAGGCGCAGCTGGGTCTGCCGGTCTCAATGAACAAGGACGTGCTGGTGCGGCTCGCCTGACGGCGGCAGCGGCGCAATAGCCGGGCAGGCTCCTACGCAAAGGAACTTTGGCGAGTAGTTCCGGTCAACTGCAACGAGTCGATGCGCACAGGGGGAGTCTCGATGAATACTCGGCTTGCGATAAAACTGACTGCAGTTGCCTTGGCGCTATTGGTGAATAGTCTCGTCGTCGGCGGCGCGGCCTATTTAAGCGACGCCCACCATCGCGGACTGCCGCACCGCGAGTCGGTCGCGTGTACCGCCAAGAGGGTCTTGCACCTCCCCGTGTAATCGAACTGCCGCACCGTTGCGGCATCAGTGAAAATTACCGGTTCAGGCCCCGCGACAAGAGCAGCTTGAGCACGACTTGATCCGTGGCGCTCGTCAGACCCACCCCTGCGCCCCCTTCGATGCTCCAGCGGTCGCCTGTGTAGTCAAATACGCCGAATAGCTGATGCTGCCGGCGCGCGGCGGAATTGAACCCGCGCAAGGGACCGAAGTCGGCATACTCTTCGGCGCCGAGCGCCCAGGCCTTGCTGAGATGGTAGGCAACACGCGTGGCCGGCGCGAAATCGAGGCGTGAGAATCCCTGATAGGAATTGTCGAGAATGGGATTCACGATGATCTCGATTTCCTCGAGATGCCAACCCAGTATGGGGCGGATTTCCTGAGTGTTGCGCCGTTGATCCCAGTGCGCCGTATTCCGGCTGAATTCGACATTCACACCGTAGAAGAAGGTCCTGCTTGCGGCCTCCGGCACCACGAACAGGGTCCGGACCTTGAAGCCGTTGTAGGTCAGGCTGCCGTTGCCGCTCAGGGTGTACAGCGGTAGGTACAATCCGGCCTCGAACCAATTGCTGACCCCATAGGCCCACTCCGGCACGCCATTGAGCGCATGGTTGGGTGTGATCGCGCCGGGGAATTCCGGCACCGTGCGCCCGCTCGGCGTGTAGTTATCGTGCAGCGTCAGACTGATCATGCCGGGCGCCGCAATCTCAGCGTTGTAAACCTGGATCTCGTCCGTTTGGGCGCGCGCCCCGGCACCGCCGGCAAGGCTCAAGATCAAGATCGCGCGCCGGATCACTGCGCGATGGGCCATGGCTCACTCCGATGCAGCGCCGGTTTACCGAGTACACACGGTATAAGCAAGCTGCCACCCGTCTTTCAGGGGCTGGAATTGAAGCGCGGCGTGTTGTTCACCACCCTGTCGATTCAGGACAAATCGTGCGGTTGCGATGCCGAGCGCCGATCCGGCAACCGTGTCCGACAGCCAATGAAGGTTTTCGTGCACGCGAAGATAGGCCGACCCGGTGGCGACGCCGTAGCCGACGATGCGCCGGATCCACCGATATTCATCATTGCCGGATTCCGCGAAGACCGTGCCGATTGCAAAGGCCGCGCTCACGTGCACGGACGGAAACGAGTCCCCGCCGTGGCGCCACTTGTTCGGCGAGGCGGTTGCGTCAGGCCGTTCGCGTCCTGCCGCCAGGGTCAAGGCCTCAGCAGTCGCCGTACTGAATACCCCCGCTTCGAGCAGGGACCATGTCTCCCGGTAGCCGTCGCGATCACCGATCATGCCGGCATACACGCCCGTGCCGGCGATCAATGCCACCGCGGGCAGCGCATCGCGAGCCGAATTCTTGTCGGCGCCAATCAACGGTTGCCTGGGATCGACGACGTGCGTTCTCAACCGGCCGTCGAATTCATGCGCCGCGCCGATCGCAGCCAGCGCCGCGCCAAAGTACAGCCAATCCTGGCCATCCCAACGCAGCGGAGCTGTGAAGTAAAGTTTGGTATGGTCAAGCGCTTCACCGACGGAAAAGCTGTCGGCCATACAGGCAAGCGGCCAGCACAGCGCGCTTAGGCTTAAGGCTGCTGTGCGCAGCGCCGAGTGTTCGATGACGGGTCCTCTGGAGCTCATGCGCTTGAGCGGCGCCTTCGCGCAGAACTCTGCCCTAGAGAGTGAAGTCAGTCAAGGTGCAAACTGTGCGCGCACCGGCCTCTCATGCCGGCAACATCAGTACAAAGCCGTCATTCTCGTAGGCATACAGGCGCCACTCCGCAACGGTTTTCGGCGTTCCCAGGATGACGAGTTGCTGCCGCAGAGTCGCGACGTCGTTGAACACATCCGAGGCCCTGATGATGTTCTCATACTTGCCCAACAGTGCATCGGTGGCGGGGCCCTGCGGGGCATAGGTGATCAATACTTTCAGCTGCGCATTGAACAGCTGAAGCTTGTTTATGGTTTCATCGGCTTTGGAGGCGTCATTCTCATGTTCGATTGCAACAGATACCCAATTCGCATACGAGGCGAACTTGCCCGTGGCATCAACGCCGCGCTCTTCGTAGAACATTCCGTCCAGCGTGTGGTACTCCTTGTTCCAGGACGACAGGCCCAGCTGCCGGGCGATCCGCGGATAAATAGTGGAGCGCATGAAGTACTTGTACGATTTGAGCTCGAAGCCCACGGCAGTGCGAAAATCGGCTTCCTCGGACTTCATGACGGCGACGAAGGCCTTGTGAAAATCTCTGGGCGTAATTTTGTTCATCGACGGCCTTGATGATAACTACGATTCAACCCACGACATCACGGTGCCGATGGCTTCCGCAAAGTCCTCTTTGAAATCCTGCACGACCCGGGTGGCGGACTTGACACCGTCGATCAGACCAACGCCCTGGCCCGCAAAATAAGTGACGAGCTCTCGCGCCTGGGCGTTGCCTTTCAATGCCGCACTGTTGATTTGCTGCAGAGCCGGCTCGACCAGCACGCCCATCAAGGGCAGCGGCAGAGCGGCAGGCGCGTCTTGCGCTTCCCACGCGTCGTGCCACGCGGAACGCAATTGACGGCTGAATTTGCCGGTCCGATATTTGGATCGAACCGTGTCGCGCGAGGTGGCCGCCACCAGCTTGTCGCGAAGCACTTCATTGGTCTCGGAGTCGGTGGTCGCGAGCCACACCGAACCGGTCCAGGCGCCGGCCGCGCCCATCGCCATCATGCCGGCCATCTGCCGGCCCGTCATGATGCCCCCCGCCGCGAGCACGGGCACTTTGCGGATCTTCGATACCGCCTCGATCACTTCCGGAACGAGGACCAGCGTCGAAACTTCTCCGCAATGGCCGCCGGCCTCGCTGCCCTGCGCCACGATGACATCGACACCCGCGTTTATCTGGCGAATGGCGTGCTCTTTCGCACCCACCAGGGCGGCTACCGGCACGCCATGATGTCGTCCTCGTTCGATCATCATCGGGGGAGCGATCCCGAGCGCGTTGGCTATCAGGCGGATGGGGTGCTTGAAGGCGACATCCAGCAGAGGTTCGCCGTCGTAGGCGGTGGTTGCCCGTCCCTGCGCTGCCTCGGCTTTCGGCTCGATGCCGTTGCGGCGTAACAGGTTCTCCAGGAAGGCACGATGCTCCGCGGGAACCATCGCAACGATCGCATCGACGCGGGTACCTGGTTTTACGGCTTGATGTTCCGGAATCAAGATATCAATGCCGTAAGGCTTGCCGTCGACGTGATCGTCGATCCATTGCAATTCTTGCTCCAGAGACTGCGCGCTGAAGCGCGCGCCGCCCAGTACACCAAAACCGCCTGCGCGGCTCACCGCCGCCACCACATCACGGCAATGGCTAAAGGCAAACAGCGGAAATTCCGCTCCGACCAGTTGTGTCATCTCAAAGGGCACAGCGCCGCTCCTCATGGCTTTGCATCATCCGCCACTATATTGTGACATGGCTAGCCTTGCCCGGCGCGATCCTAGGGGCCCATCGGTGATTCACCTGATTGTGTACCACGGTACACCGTCTAAGCTGTTCACGCGGTCAATCGGCAAGCGAGGCATGTTCCTTGCCGACCGCGGGAATCATCCACGAATCGGTTGGTTGTGTGTGCGTCAACGGACAGACTGATGGATCGGATACGTTGATAGAACCGATATATCGGCAGGCGGGTCGGATTCCCGCCTTGTGACGCAGCGGGCGAGCGCAAATAGGAGAAATGTTGGCCGCAATACCTCCCCAAGTTGTTCGCGCGATCGATCCGTCGGAGGTGCTGCCCTCGGAGAACCGCTTCGGTCGGCTCGAAGTGCTGAAGCAACTGCTGCAGGCAGTGAGCTATTCGCGGCCGGGTACCAAGAAAAAATTGGTTAGGCGCGTGGCAACACACTTCGCGCGCTGCGCCTATCACCTGGAAGCATTTCGCGAGCGATTTGGCGATCCGTCCAATCTGGCACTGCTGGAAACCCTTGCGCTGCGGCCCTCTCTGATGGAGTGCGTTATTCTTCCTTACCTGAATGTGGACTGGCGTTTCGAGCAGAAGCTCAATGCCATCAGCGAGCACTACAGGCTGCTCATCGGGCGGCTCGGCATACTTCGCTTCGTCTCTCCCGCCATGATCACGCTCACCGACCTGGGAGACGCCACCCAGATCCGACTCCACAAGTCATTACTGTTCGAACATGAAGGCGAGGTGACCATCAGCTTGTTCAAGAGCGAGCTGCGCCTTTATTCGCTGACCTTCACGCTGGGGCAGATCGATGCCGGGCTCGTCGCCTATGCCGGTGGCTTGCAAGGCCTCCGAAGCTCGGAGGCGATCGAGCTCTATCGTTCGCTGACGCATGCCATGTATGGATTGCGGCCGCGCGACCTGCTAGTGACGGCGTTTCGCCTACTGTGTTGCTCCCTGGAGGTCGCACGCATCCTGGCAATCTCGGACCGCAAACGCATTTGCAGCAACTCGTATCACTGCCCCGAGGGACAAATCTTCTCGAGCTATGACAGCGCGTGGACCGAATGCGGCGGTGTCCCGGTGGACGATGCGTTTTTCGAGCTGAGGCCGCGTCTCGCGCGGCGGTCCGCGAAGGATATCCCCTCGCGCAAACGGGCGCAGTACCGCCGCCGCTACGCGATGGTCGACGCCATCGCGCAGCAGATAGGCGATGCGGTGGCGCATACGCCACGGGTTCGCGCGCCGGCCGCGGACACGGAGGTCATGCCCTCACTGGTGAATTGACCGTTTGGCTTGATCCTTGATGGGCAGCCGGCGTATTCGCTTGCCGGTTGCCGCAAAGATTGCGTTACACAATGCCGGCGCAATCGGCGGAATTCCCGGCTCGCCGACGCCGCCCAGCGGCACGCTCCAATCCGGCGCAGGAATCAAGTGCACCCGGATGTCGGCGGGGGACTCGTTCATGCGCGTCACGCGATACTGGTGAAAGTTATCCTGTTGCGAGCGGCCTTTCTTGAAGGTGATCTCGCCGAACATCGCCAGGCTCAGGCCCATGATGACGGCGCCTTCAATTTGCGAGCGGATGCGTTCAGGATTCACCTGTGGGCCGCAGTCAAACGCCACATCCACGCGCGGTACCACGATGCGCCCTTGGGCATCGATGTCCACTTCCACGACGGCCGCCGTGTAGCTCAAAAAGCTGTAGTGAGCGGCCAGTCCCAACCCTCGGCCGCGAGCGAACGGCCTCCCCCAGCCGGCCTCCTGCGTGACGGTTTCGACGACACGCCGCAAGCGGCCGGTGTCGACCGGGTAGCGCTGCGCGGACTCGCCGTGATTCCAGTGGTCCTGCATCGTGTTGGGATCGATCTTGCGCGCCGCGCCGATCAGTTCCAGCAAATAGTCGCGGTGATCCTTGCCGGCACTCGCCGCCAGCTCCGACACAAATGACTGCACCGCGAAAGCGTGGGGAATGTTGGACACGGAGCGAAACCAGCCGATGCGGCAATGAGCGGCGGCCGCCGGATTTTCCAGCCGAAGATTGGGAATGTCGTAGGGCATATTGATGAAGCCCATCCCCAGCTCGGCGCCGACCTCATGGTCGACGGCGGGCGCGAAGAGTGTCGCGAGCGAGGGGGCAACGCTCCGATGCAGCCACGCGCTGACCTTGCCATCCGCGCCAAGACCCGCCTTGAGGTATTCGACCGACACGGTGTGCAGAAAATCGTGATGCAGATCATCTTCGCGGGTCCAGGTCACCTTGACGGGGCGACCGTCCATCGCCTGCGACAGCAGCGCAGCCTCGGTGGCAAAATCCGGCTTTGACTTGCGCCCGAACCCTCCGCCGAGCAGCGTCACATGAACGGTGACATTTTCGGTCGGGATGCCCAGGTGCTTCGCGACGTCCTCGCGCGTGACTTGCGGCGCTTGGGTGGGTGCCCAGACTTCGACCTTGCCGGCGACGATGCGCGCCACACCGCAAGGCGGCTCCATGGTGGCATGGGCGATATGCGGGATGTAGTACTCCGCCTCGACTGACTTGGCGGCCGACTGCATGGCCGCATCCACGCTGCCGGTCTCGCGCACCACCTTGCCGGGCTTGCGGGCTGATTCCTGCATGGAGGCACGATAGTCATCCGAATCGTAGCTGCCGTTGGCGCCGTCATCCCACTCAATTTTCAGAAGTTTGCGCGCCGCGATGGCAGCCCCGGTGGAATTGGCGATCACGGCCACGCCGGCGAGCGGATGAAAGGTCGCTTTGGCCACGGACGCGGGCATTTGCAGCACTTTCTGCACGCCGGGCGCCGCGGACGCGGCTGCGGCGTCGAACTGCTTGATGGTGCCGCCGAGCACGGGCGAGCGCGCGATGACGGCGAAGCTCATATCCTTGAACCAAGGATCGATGCCGTATTGCGCTTGGCCCGTGACGATGCCGTGCCCATCGACCAGCGGTACGCCTCCCTTGCCGATATAGCGAAATTCTTCCGCCGTTTTCAAGCGAAGCGCATGCGCGCCCGGGACCGGCAACTTCGCCGCGCGCTTGGCGAGCACGGCGTAGGCGAGCTTTCGGCCCGTTTTCTGATGCAGTACTTCGTGATTGGCGGCGCGCACTTCCGTGACCGGAACGTTCCAAGTCAGCGCAGCGGCGCCTTCCAGCATCATGCGAGCCGCGGCGCCGCAGCGACGCATCGGATCCAGGAAATGCCGCGTGCTGCGCGACCCGTCGGTGTCCTGGTTGCCGTATTTCTCTTCATCGGCGGGCGCTTGCTGAACGCGGACCCGGGTCCAGTCGGCTTCCAGCTCGTCCGCGACAATGAGGGGCAGGCCGGTACGCACGCCTTGGCCCATTTCCGAGCGATGCACGACGATCGTTACCCAGCCGTCATCGCCGACCGTCAAGAACACCAAGGGATTGTCGACCGTGCCGTGCGGCATGCCCTCGGCACCGTACTTCGGGGCGGCATCCGCTGCTTTCGCAATGTTCAGGCCATCCGCGACGAGCAGCAGCCCACCCAACGCCTCAAGCCGCAGCAGGAACTCACGACGACTCAAGCGCTTCGATGCAGCGAATTCATCGGCAACGGCGCTCATTTCGCTTGCTCCCCATGATGGGCAGCCTGTTTGATGGCCGCGCGGATGCGAGGGTAGGTACCGCATCGGCAGATATTCCCGGACATGGCGGCATCGATGTCGGCGTCGCTCGGGTTTGGTTTGGCTTGCAGCAGTGCCGCGGCAGACATGATCTGCCCAGCCTGGCAATAGCCGCATTGAGGCACGTTGATCTGTTGCCATGCTCCTTGCAGCGCCGCGCCTACCGGGATCGCGCCGATCCCTTCAATGGTGGTGATCTTCTTTCCGGCAGCCTCGGCAACCGGGAGCACGCAGGAGCGCAGTGCCTGGCCGTCGACCAGCACGGTGCACGCGCCGCAGAGCGCCATGCCACAGCCGAATTTGGTGCCGGTCATGCCGAGCAGATCCCGGAGCACCCACAGCAGCGGCAGCTGCGGCTCGGCCGCGACGGTGATGGTCTGATCGTTGATTTGTAATTCCATCTCAATTCCCCCCTGAGCTGCCGACGTTCTGACGGATCGATCGTTACAACACCAGACCCGTCATGTTGCCGGTGAAATACCTCTCCTTCCGCGTTGCGGCATGACAATACCGCCCGCCCGAGCAAGAAGGTAACCGGCAAGCAGACAAGTAACAAGAGCGGATGCAGTCGATCCAGCATGCCATGCAGCCAGCCGGCGTCGAGCGCCGCATCCCAACACAGCAGGGCGATCGAATTGGCGATCGAGAATAGGTGTTCAGGCGTGAGCATTTTGATATGCCTCTTGGTATTTTCCGCCGCTGTGATCAGGAATCATGTCGCTTCAGCCGGCGCTTCGTCGGGAAGCGACAAGATTTCGCCGACCTTCACGCGATCCGTTCTTTCCCTTTCCCACTCATCCAGCGTCAAGCCGTATGATTCAAACAGCTCGCGAATCTCGCCCGTTTTCCAATGCAGCAGCTGGTCGAGGATCGGCACCATGATGCTGAAGGCGTTGTCGCTGAGGATCACGCGCTTCGCGATCCGCGCAAGTTGCTTGTTCTCGGAGACCGCGACCGTAAATCCGTCATGATTGTTGACATGCAACATCACGTGCACATCCGAGCCCCCATCACCGATGTAAATGACGCGCTCGCCCGCTATGCCCAGGCGCAGCTGAAGTTCTTCGATGACGGCAACCTTGCCGTATCCCGCGGGCACGCGATTGATCGCCTTGACCTCGCGGGATTGGTTGTCGAAGTCCAGCTCCGTCCCGTAGATATGTTCGGGAGGCACGATACCGGCGAGCGCCGAGGTGACGATCTCGCGAGGCGCAGCTGAGATCACGAAAAAGGAGAATTGATAACCGCCGGCACCACGGCGCATGAAATCAACGAGCGCCGGAATGGCGCTTTTCAGCCGAACTCGCCGTCCGGTTTCGATCAGGTGTTCCCGGCGAACTCCGCGAAATTCCGGATCGTGCCGAATCAAATAGGCTAACTCGCCCCCTTGCTGAACCAGATTGGTTCGACCAAGGCCGGCAACGCGTGCCTCGAATCCGGATATTCCGAGCAGTTCGCTCAAGACCAATCCGGAGTCCTTGAAGCTCAGCGTCTGATCGAAGTCGGAAGCCAACAAGTAGTGCTTGATCGGCTGTTCGCCCATGTTTTGGTCCTTTAGTACCTCGTGGCCATATTCCCTGAACGGCGGCGGAATGTCAGCTGATAAAGAATCGCTTGCCCGCTCCTGCATCTCATCTCGGCGCTTGGCCCGCCCGATTAGCGGGCATCGGGGGCATGCGTCGCGCACCGCGCGGGTGCGCGACGGCGCTCCAGGATGGTCCTCATCCCATTCTTTGGCCGCAACGTGATGCGGGTTTGCAGTTGTATTTCCTGTGGCTCCTTGAGACGCAGGCGAAAGCGCTGGGCGAGCACCGCGAGAATCAATGTCGCCTCGGTCATGGCAAGCGTCGCGCCGATGCACACCCTGGGTCCACCGCCGAAGGGCAGGTATGCGAAGCGCGGCCGTTTCTCGCTTGCTTCCTTGCTGAAGCGCGTCGGGTCAAACTTCTCCGGATTGTCCCAAAGACGGCGGTGACGATGCAGCACCCAGGGCGATATCAGCACCTGTAATCCTGGCGTCACCTTGAAGCCGCACACTTCATCGGCCTGCTGCGCCTGCCGAATCGAGATGCCCGGCGCCGGCGGGTAGATGCGCATGGCTTCCTCGATGACCATGCGTGTGTAGTGCAGATCGGGAAGATCCTCAACCGTCGGCGTCCTGCCCGCCAGCACAGTGTCCAGTTCTTCGTGCAGCTTCGCCTCCTCGACCGGATGTTGCGACAGCAGGTACCAGACCCAGGTCATGGTCACGGCGGTGGTCTCGTGCCCTGCCATGAAAATGGTGATCACCTCGTCGCGCACTTCCGTCGCGTTCAGCCCCACGCCATCGTCCGGATCTTTCGCCGCGACGAGTCGCGTCAGAAAATCCTGCGGCGCCTCATGGCGGATTTTCTCGCGCTCGACGATCAACCGATATATAGCCGCATCCATGCCTTTGAAGTGGGCGCGTATCGCCGCCACGGTGCGCTTGATGCGCCGGGGACCGATCAGCGGCAGAACATCCAGCAGCCCGAATTCCATGGAGGCCTGCGCGAAATCGAGCGCCTCGCCTGAGCACGACGCCAACTCATCCGCGTCCGAGGAAAACATGGTGCGGCAGATGATCTTAAGAGTGAGCGCCTTCATTTCTTCGGCGATGTCCATTTCCGCGAATTCGGGCAGAGTGTCCCAACGCCGGCCAAAGGCAACCGTGGTTTCCACCATCGCCGGTGCATAGGAGTCCACCGTGCGTGTGCCGAAGGACGGCGCCATCACCTTGCGATGGGTGCGCCACTTGGCGTGCGGGGCGCTCAACAGGCCTTCGCCGAACATGGCCGAAAAGAATTCGATCTCCAAGGCATTTTTTGGATAGTTGGCCACATTATCCAAAAGGACCCGGCGCACGCCTTCCGGGTCATTGACCAACAGCATTTTTCCGAGCAGTGTCTTTGACACGTAAACCGGTTGTTCGTAGGCCTGCAGCGGGATGATCTCAAAGGGGTTGCCGCGGGAAGCGCGAATCGTCTTGAGAAACGATGCGGCTCGCAGCGGCGGAGGCGCGAGTCCGGCCAGGGTCTTATTCATTTGGAATTCTTACCACGCTGCCTCTGGCCTGCGGATCGTTCGGGTCTTTGACCACCGTTACATACAAGTCATTCTCCCCGGGACCGAACGCAACATTGGTCGTGCCGTCTCCCGCGGCGATCTCGAAGGACCGCAACAGCTTGCCATCCGCCGACAGCTTGAGGATTTTTCCGCCGAACCACTGGGCAACATAGATGTTCCCGCGCGCGTCGACTTTCATGCTGTCCGGCCCCAGCCACCAGGAACTCGCCTTGTTGGGCGTAAGCAGATTCAGCAGCGCAAAATTCGAGCGGTGCGCGAGCGTGCCATCGGGTTTGACATGGAACTTCAGGATGCAATTGCCGACCGTTTCGCTCACATAGAGGGTCTTCTGGTCCGGGGAGATGCCGATGCCGTTGGCGTAGTTCAGATCCCTTGCCACCTCGACCCATTTCCGGCTGCCGGGCGCGAGGTACAGGATCTTTCCCGCGACCGCAGTCGGCGACTGCTCGGGCGGTCCAAACACCGTCGCGTACGCGCCGCCGTCGGCCGCGACCATCACATCATTGATGCCGCCGATGAACTTGCGGCCCTTGTCGTCGGCATCCCAGCGCCGCAGCTGCCTACCGCTCATGTCGAGCTCGAGGATTGCGCCGTGATTGTCGGTGCACGCCAGCAGGAGGGTCCCGTGCCGGGTCAGTGCCAGACCGTTATGACTGCAACCCGGGAGGCTGTTCAAGACGGTTGTCGATTTGCCGTCCCATTTGGAAAGCGTGTTGGACACCCATCCCACGTAGTAGAGGTTGCCGTCGACGTACAAGGGACCCTCGGGGCCCAAAACATCGCTCACGATCGTGACTTCGCCGGCGCGCGCAGCGGCGCCGGCGCTCACGCCCGCGAGCACGGCCGCGACGAAGAAGCCGGTCAGGAGGGCGATTGTTTTTACCCATCGCAGCATATGTTTACCCCGTTACTCCGTGCCGCGCAGCCGCGATCGAGCCCCATGCTATGCTTGCGCAGGCTGAAGCCCGGCGATATCGATAATATAGGAAGAAATCATGGGTAAGGTCGCTATCGCAATTCTGTGTGCTCTTGCGGCCGGCTGCGGTGGAGCGGGCGCACCGCAAGGTTTGTCAGCCGACGACCAGGCATTCCAGCAGAGGCTGCAAGAGCAGTTCCTCGATGCAAAACCCGGTGCGGTCATCGAAATTCCCGCCGGCCGGCATGCGCTGGATCGCGTTCTGACCCTGCGCGCGAACGGCGTCACGATACGCGGCTCAGGCTCGGACCAAAGCATCCTGTCGTTCAAGAACGAGATCTCGGGTCCTGAAGGCATGTTGGTGTACGCGAGCGATTTCACCATCGAACACGTCGCCATCGAAGACAGCAAGGGCGACGGCCTCAAAATCAATGACGGCGAGAACATCACCGTGCGCGATGTGCGGGTGGAATGGACGGGCGGCCCCAAGACCACGAATGGCGCCTACGGCATTTATCCGGTCAAGAGCAAAAACGTCCTGATCGAAGATTCCGCGTCGTTCGGTGCCTCGGACGCGGGCATCTATGTGGGCCAATCGCAAAACGTCATCGTGCGGCGCAATCGGGCCGAGAAAAATGTCGCGGGCATAGAAATTGAAAATACAATCGGCGCCGATGTTTACGAGAATACCGCGACCGGCAATACCGGCGGCATATTGGTGTTCAACATGCCCAACCTCGCGCAGCCCGGGCAGTCCACGCGCGTGTTCAACAACAAATCGATCAACAACAACCTGGCGAATTTTGCGGCCAAGGGCGGCGCGGTGGCCAGCGTGCCGGCCGGATCGGGCGTCGTCGTGAACTCCAATCCCAAGGTCGAAATCTTCGACAATGAAATCGCCGGCAACCAAACCGCGAACCTGATCATTTCGAGTTATTTTTCCACCAATTACTACAACACGAAAGGCGTGGATCCCAAGTACGATCCGTATCCTCGCGGCATTTTTGTGTACGGCAACCGATTCAAGGGCGGCGGCGATTCGCCCGATGGCCTGGAGCTGAAGACCCTCAAAGTCGCGATGTTCGGCATCGACGGGCATTTCCCGGATGTACTTTGGGATGGCTATCTGGACCCGAAAAATCTGGTCAACGGCCTGCCGCCCGCCGCCGAGCGCATCTGCATTCGCAATGGCGATGCGGAAGTTCTCAATGCCGATGGGCCGAACAAGTATAAGAATCCCAAAGTGGACAAGGCCTTCTTTCAATGCGAATTGCCCAAGCTCGCGGCCGTCGAGTTACCGCACAGCTGAGCGGCTAACCATGCCCGATATGTTTGCCGGTGGGTAGCAATCAAACTGCAAAAGCACGCAACCTCTGCGCGGCGCTCGGCGCGCTGGCGCTGGCCGGCTGCGCACCGGCACCCCAGCCCGTGCGATTTTTTGCCGAGGGGCGGCCTGCCAAGCTCAGCGACTGGCGGGTGCTTTATTTGGAGGGCGGCAATCTTGCGCTGAACGACGGGGTCGTGCCCTACGATCTCAACACCCCGCTCTTCAGCGACTACGCGCACAAACTGCGCACGATTTGGCTGCCGCGTGGGACGAGCGCGAAATACAGTGCCGATGGCGGCTTCGAATTTCCCGTCGGCACGATCATCACCAAGACATTCTATTATCCGCGGCCGAAAGATGCGGCGCGCGACCAGAAAGCGGTGGCGCGCACCTACGATCAGTCCGCGGATTTTGGCGGCGATGGCAGCCGCGAACGGGGTCTGAAGCTTGCCAACGTGCATCTGGTCGAGACCCGCATTCTGGTGCGCCGCGCCGGCGGCTGGGAGGCGCTTCCGTACGTTTGGAACCCGGCCCAGACGCAGGCCGTGCTGGCCCGTACGGGAGATGCCAAGGCGCTCGAGCTGGTTTCCGACGATGGCAGTCGCGAGGCGTTCACCTATGTCGTGCCGAACGAAAACCAATGCGCTGGATGTCACGTCGTGGATCTCAAAACCAAGCAGATTGCGCCGATCGGCACCAAGGCACGACACCTGAATCGAGCCTATGAGTACGCGGCGGGAAGCGAGAATCAGCTCGCGCATTGGACGAGGCTCACGATTCTCACCGGCATATCGGACCTAAGCAGCGCGCCGAAGAACGCCGACGGACGCGATGCCGCGCAGCCGCTGGATGCGCGCGCCCGCGCCTATCTTGATATCAATTGCGGCCATTGCCACAACGAGCACGGGCCCGCCAACACAGCGGCGCTCGATCTGACTGTTTTTGGAGCGGCCGATCGCCATCTCGGCGTGTGCAAGCCGCCGGTTGCCGCGGGCCGCGGCACCGGAGATCATTTTTTCGACATCGTTCCGGGCAAACCGCGGGACTCGATCCTTCCCTACCGCTTGCGATCGAATGAGCCCGGCGTGATGATGCCGGAGCAGGGACGCAGCACGACGCACCGCGAGGGCGTTGAACTGATCGAGCAGTGGATCTCCTCGCTGCGCGGCACCTGTGAATAACGGCAACCATGCGGGGCAAAGCCTATGACTGATCGGATCGATACGGGCACTCTGGAGCTGCTTGCCGCCTTGGACGAGGGAGTGCTCACGCTGACGCTCAACCGGCCTGACGCGCGCAACGCCATGAGCGAGGCGATGAATCGAGCCTTGGCGGAGCAACTGGCCTGGGCCGAACTGGAGCCGGCGGTCAACTGCGTGGTGCTCACCGGTGCCGGCAAGGGGTTCTGTGCCGGTGGCGACGTCAAGGGAATGGCCGAGCGCAGCAAAGAGTCGGCGCCGGTGACGATCGATGCGGCGATTCACCGCCAACGCGTCAATCAGCGCGCGACGGCCGGACGGCTGTTCAGCATGCCCAAGCCGACTCTGGCGGCCCTGCCGGGCGCTGCCGCCGGTGCCGGCTTGGCATGGGCGCTCGCCTGCGATCTTCGGATCATGTCGCGCACCGCGATTCTGACCACGGCGTTCGCGCGCGTCGGCTTCTCGGGCGATTACGGCGGCAGTTACTTTCTCACGCAGCTGGTCGGATCGGCGAAGGCGCGCGAACTCTATTATTTGTCCGAACGGGTGAGCGCAGAGGAAGCGCTTCGGCTTGGACTGACCAACTGGGTCTGCGAACCGGACGAGCTTGCCGCCCGCACCCAAGAGATTGCGGGGCGCCTGGCGCGGGGCCCGACCGTCGCCTATCGCTATATGAAGGAGAATCTCAATCGCGCCATGGGCGGCGACCTCGACGATTGCCTCGATCTGGAAGCGACACACCATATACATTGCGCGGCGACCGAAGACTATCGGGACGCAGTGCGGGCGTTCGTCGAGAAGCGCGCGCCGGTTTTCCGGGGCCGTTGATGCGCCTGCGACAGATCGCACTCGTCGCGAAGGATCTCGCGGCCGCGCGTGCCGACATCTCCGCGGTTCTGGGTATCGACTATGCCTTCGATGATCCCGGCGTCGGCAAGTACGGTTTGCGCAACGCCGTCTTCCCCATCGGCGACACCTTTCTCGAGGTTGTTTCACCGCAAAAAACGGGCACCACGGCCGGCAGACTGCTGCAGAAGCGCGGCGGCGACGGCGGCTACATGGTGATCCTGCAGGTCGATGACTTGGAGCAGGCCCGAGCGCGGGTGCACGACGCATCGGCGCGCATCGCCGATCAGTCGGATCGGGACGGCGCCGCCTTTACGCATATTCATCCGAAGGACATCGGCGGTGCGATCCTGTCCTTGGACCGTATGATTCCGGCGGAGCGCTGGGAGTGGGGCGGGCCGCAATGGCAAGCGCACGTGCGCAGCCGGCGCGGCAGCCAGGGGTTTGCTCGATAAAAACGGGACCGTCATCCTCGCGGGCACGCGCGTGCGATTGATTGCCTCAGCGCAATAGGCGGAAAGACATGACTGAGAAATCCGGAACGGCGCTTTCGCGGCGGCAGCTGTTGACAATGATCGGCGCCGGCGCCGGCGCTACCGCGATGTACCAAGCCATGCACAGTCTCGGATTTGCCGCCGAATCCAGGTTCCAAGACCCGATCCGCTTGAGCACGGCGCCGAAGGGCGCCTCGGTTCTGGTGCTGGGTGCCGGTATGGCCGGACTCGTGGCCGCCTTCGAATTGCGCAACGCCGGCTACCAGGTGCAGGTACTGGAATACAACGCGCGCGCCGGCGGGCGCAACTGGACGCTGCGCGGCGGCGATCGCTACACGGAGCTCGGTGCACAGACTCAAGAGTGCCGATTCGATCCGGACCTGTACATCAATCCCGGTCCGTGGCGGTTGCCGTATCACCACCGCGGCATGCTCAGCTACTGCAAGCGGCTCGGCGTCGCGCTCGAACCCTTCGTGCAAGTCAATCACAACGCCTACCTGCATAGCCGCAAGGCGTTCGGCGGCAAGCCGCAGCGAATGCGCGCCGTCCAGGCAGACTACGATGGCCATGTCGCTGAGCTGTTGGCAAAGGCCACGCGCAACCATGCGCTCGATGCCGATGTGACGGCTGAAGACCAGGAGATTCTGCTTTCCTCGTTGCGCTTCAGCGGCGCGCTCGACGGTAATTATCGATTGGTCAAAGGCTCCGACAGCAGTGAGCGGCGCGGCTATGACCGCGATCCGGGCGGCGGCTTGAGGGCAAGGCCGGTGTTTTCGGCACCGATCGCTCTGAGCGACCTGTTGAGATCCGGTCTCTGGGCTGCGCTTTCCTTCGGTGCGCGGTACGACATGCAGACGACGATGTTTCAGCCGGTCGGCGGCATGGACCGGATCGGGCAGGCGTTTGCGCGTGAGCTTAAGCCGTTGATTCGCTACAACGCCCAGGTTATCGACATCCACCAGGACCAGCGCGGCGTCAACGCCACCTTCGTGGATACCGGCGCGGGGTCGAGCCGCCAGACCGTCAGGGCGGACTGGTGCGTCTGCACGATTCCGCTGTCGATCTTGGGCCAGATTCCCATGAACGTCGGCACACCGATGGCCAGGGCGATCGCCGCGGTTCCCTACTGCACCGGACTGAAGGTGGGGTTGCAGTTCAAACGCCGCTTCTGGGAAGAGGACGAACAGATCTACGGTGGGATCACGTATACCGACCTGCCGATCGGCCAGATCAGTTATCCGAGCAGTCGATTTTTCGCGGACGGCAAGGGCGTACTGCTGGGCGCCTATATCTGGGACATGCGCAACTCGATGGACTTCACGTCCATGACGCCCGCGGAACGGGTGTCGAAGGCGGTTGAATATGGCAGCCAGATTCATCCGCAATACTCCAAGGAATTCGACAACGGAATCGCGGTAGCCTGGCATCGTGTGCCTTCCGCCATGGGATGCTTCGGCCTGTGGTCGGACGCGGCTCGCGCCGAGCACTACGACAACTTGTGCGCCTTCGACGGCCGCATCGTGCTCGCCGGCGAGCACGCCTCCTACATGCCGGCATGGCAGGAAGGCGCGGTGACTTCGGCACTCGACGCGATCGAGAGATTGCAAGAACGCGCGCATGGAGCGGCGGCATGAACAAAAAAGGAGCAGTGCCGGTTGCGGCCGCGGTGCTGTGCGGCGGAGTTGCCCTTGCATCGATCGCAGTCAGCGGCCTGCTGGTTGAGGTCCCCGCGCGTGCGGACACCGCGGGTATATTCGACTCCGAGCCGTTCAGTGCGACGGATGGCCGGCAGATCTACGAGCACATCTGCCGCGGCTGCCATATGGCAGATGCGGGCGGCGCGATGGGAGCCGGGCAATATCCTGCGCTCACGAAAAACCCGGCGCTGGGATCGCGCCAATACATGGCACTGACGATTTTGATGGGAAGGCGCAACATGCCGGCATTCGGCGCAAAATACGCAGTAGGCTTCGGCGGGCCGCCGGTGATCCTCAACGAGGCGCAAATAGCAGCCGTGATCAACTACGTTCGCACGAATTTCGGCAATCGCTACACCGACCCAATCACGGCGGCGGAGGTCAGCGCGCTCGATCGAAGCGCTCACTGACCTGGGACGCGATTTTCTTACTGCTTGTGCGGCGGCGGGTTGTCTTGCTTGCGAGGGTTCGGCGGAGGCGGGGCTTGTTGCTGTCGCCTTTGCTCCTGCTGCCTGCTCTGAAGTTGCTGCAGTTCTGCTGCGTGCTGCTGCGCCAATTGCTGGGTCTGCGCCTGATGTTGACGCTCTAGTTCCTGCTGGCGCGCCTGGTCCGCCGCCTGCTGGGCAGCTCGCTGGCGCTCAGCCGCTTGTTGTTGCTGCTGGGCCAATGCTTCAGCCTGCGCTTGATGTTGACGCGCTAGTTCCTGTTGGCGCGCCTGGTCCGCCGCCTGGCTGGCGAGTCGCTGGCGCTCAGCCTCTTGTTGTTGTTGCTGCGCCAATTGCTGGGCCTGCGCCTGACGTTGACGCACTAGTTCCTGTTGGCGCGCCTGGTCCGCCGCCTGGCTGGCGACTCGCTGGTGCTCAGCCTCTTGTTGTTGTTGCAGCCTCTCTCGTGCAGCGTTTTGTTGGGCCTGCTGTTGCTGCTGCTCTTGTAAATGCTGACGCTCGAGCACCGAATTCGCAATGGCCGGCGATGGCTGGGCCGGTGGGTTTGGCAGCTCGCGTGGATGTATTGCATTCGGCGCGGATTGAACGATGGGCGGCAAGGATTGAACGACGGGCGGGGGAGAAGCAGATGCTCGGGGTGCCCGGTCAAAGTTGGGCCGCTCGGCCGCCACGGGTGCGGTACGCTCAGGAGGACGCGCCGCAGTTGCCGGCGGCGCGGATCGTTCGGTCGGCGGGGCAGCCCGCGGCGCCTCCATTCGTGCGGGCGGCGCTAGTTTGACGGCCGCAGGCGCAGGCGCACTTTCCGACACCTGCCGAATCTGGTTGACCGAGAGCGGCTTGCCGCCGTTGCTCTTGATGGCCTCTTGTCGACGCTCAAAACTTGGCGGCGCACGGGGCGGCTCAGTGCGCGCCACGACGGTTCTCGCCTGTACGACCGCGGGCGGTCTCAGAGCGGTTTCTCGACCGGAACCAATAACAGCCTGTCTTGTGGGGACGGTGGCAGGCGCAAATGTCGCCACGGATGCGCCCCTTACCGTGCGCTCATCCACGCGCACCACGTTTCTGCCTACGGGCTGCGCGGAGCTAAACGCCTGTGACGTGGTTGCGACGACCGCACCGGGAACAGAGCGGTTGACATAGGTGATGTTGTTGACAACCCGATTGTTGATGACCGTCGTGTTGTACACATTGTTGACGACAGTTACATTCACGTTGGTATTCGAAACATTGATGTTTCTGACGTATCGCGGGCTCACCGCGTAGGAAGGCACGTAGACTTCGCGAGGACCGAGCGCGAACCAGGCCACGCCGGCGCCGATTCCAACCCACGCAACCAACGCCGGTGCATAGACGGGTCGAACGTACACCGCGCCCGCCAATCGCGGCGGCGCCGGAATCCATCCCCAAGCCCCGCGTACCGAGACCCAGCGGCCATAGTGAAATGGTGCGAAGCCCCACGAACTGTCGTCAACCCAGGTATAACCCCAAGGCGCAATGTAGGCCCAATGGCCGGTGTGATAAGGAGCCCACCCCGGTTCCACGCCGCGCGGATACCAGACATTCCCGTACTCGGGGTCGGCAGCCCAAGATCCGTGGTCATCGAGATCCTCGTAGCCGACTACATCAGGCGAGACATATCGGGCAGATGCCGAGTGTTCCCAGCGCGCATCGCGCGCCGCACTCCACGCATCGAATGCATCTTGATTGGGGATGTAGTTCTGCGCGGTCTCGAGCAATTCGTCGGTGCCGGAAAAGATGTCATATTCGTTCTCACCAACGGGGTAAGCCGTGCCGCCGCCGGTGACCTCACCCTGCCCGCGGCGAACGAGGACCGCCGTGCTGTTTCCATTTCCGTCGACTCTGATGCGATACAGGCCTGGCCGCAGCACGCTAAAGGCAAGGTTGGGTGTGTCGATCTCGTACGTTTCGTCGTCATCGAGTCGGAGCACGCGCACCAGCAGCGTGCCCGAAGACAATTGGATTTGCGTCACGGTATCGGAAAGATTCAGCAACGTCATCGCCGTATTGGCGGACAGCCGCAGCGATGAGCCGTCCAGCTGCAATTCAGCGCGGCTGTCGCGATCGGACCATAGCTGATCTCCGGTGGTCACGGGCCGATTGATGGGCGGTGCGACCCATTCACCGGTACCGCCGGGTTGAAAGGATACCGACCCTTCCACGTAGGCGAGTCGCGCCACGCGGATCGGCGGATCGTTTTCATCCGCGGCCGCGAGCGATGCACCCAGTCCCGAAAATGTCAGGCATGTAATCATGACTATTAGTGATCGCTGTAAATAAATAGTCATCGGATCGCTCCTCAAAACTATGGGCGAAATCAGTGTACAGCTTTCGACTTGGAGCGCGCAGCGCGCGGGCAATAGCAAGGTTAGTAATGCTTAATGATTACTCAGTAGTGTCCCAACGTTAGTCGAATAAATTCATCTGGTTATGCGCACCGGATGGATTTTGGTCGGTGTCGATTTGCGCAAGTAGTTCATCCAAAGGCATTTGCTCGCAGAGGGTGAGGCTGAGTATCTGTAGAGTTTCATAGAGCGAGCGCGGCAGGTTCAGCCGCTTCTTGACGATGGCGACGAGGACGTAGACCGAGATGGCGATCCAGATTTGTGTCTTCACCGCATTCTCGGAGGTTCCGAAGAATGTCTTGATGCGAAGGTGCTGCTTGATCCATTTGAAGAAAAGCTCGACCTGCCAGCGACAGCGATACAGGTCGGCGATGCTCAATGCGGGCAAGCCAAACTGATTGGTCAAGAATACGAGGCGCTTGTGGGTCTTCGGATCGATGTACTTGATGCGACGGAGCGGAACGGGAAACCCTTGGTGCGAATAGAAGCCACTCAAGATCACCGTTTGATCGCAGATCAGGCCGGTAGCGCGATCCATCGGATGGGAATAGCGACGCTCGGCCTTGAGGTTCGACTTGGCGCACGTGACGAAGAAGCTGCCGGCTTCGTGCAAACGGTGCAGCCGCTCGAAATCGAGATAGCCACGGTCCATCACGTAGTAGGCGCCCGGCTCCGGCAGCAACAAGTCGAGGACGTTCACGTCGTGCATCTTCCCGTCGGAGATGTGAATAAAACTCGGTATATTGCCGCGCAGATCGAGCAGCGTGTGCAGCTTGACGGCGGCCTTCGTCGAACGAAACGGCGCCCAGGGAAAGACCGACAAGCACAGATCGATCGTCGTCGCATCGAGCGCGTAAACCGTCTGGGCCAGATCCACGCCGAAGGGTTCCTCGGCATACAAGCCGCGCGCGATACCGATCAAGCGTTCGGCAAAGCTCGCGTAGATACGCCAGTCGCGCGTCGCATTGGCGTTGGCCAACGTGTTGCGCGAAACGTTGCCGCGAATCCCCAGATGATAGAGCTTCGCCGCCTGGGCTCGAAGGCTCGCCTCGATATCCCGCAGACTCTCCCGGTAGGTCAGCTGCGCGAAGGCCATGCAAAGATATTGGTCCAGGCACGAGAAGCTCTTGACCTTGTACTCCCCGGCATAACGGGACACGCACCGGCGGAACGTCGTCAGCGGAAGATGGCGCATCAACTGCGAGAACACGAGCTGGCCTTGATGCATCGATCGACTCCGCGGCGGGGACCGCGGTCACGGTGCGCGAGGGCGAATCGATGTTCAAATCGAGACCAAGAAAATATGGCGCTTTCTGTA
>Ga0210403_10000098_pt1 | contig 96608 bp, 89 predicted proteins | sample IncBWC19MmetaG_FD_150863 | JGI IMG/M metagenome (GOLD analysis project Ga0210403, IMG submission 150863) | Forest soil microbial communities from Barre Woods Harvard Forest LTER site, Petersham, Massachusetts, United States - Inc-BW-C-19-M | ecosystem: Environmental > Terrestrial > Soil >...
TCGCTCCTGCGATTTTCAGAAGCGGCCAGGCGGGCGACCAGAGTGGACTCGCAACCGTGGTTCGCTTGAAAAACGGCCAGCTCGCCACCTTCACCAATCCGGTGCATCCGGATGAAATGGTCGCGATCTACCTCACCGGGATGGCGCAGACCTCGCACCAGCCGGATCTGGGCGTGGGAGCTCCTACGGATCCGCTCGCGGTCGTTAACACGGAGCCGACCGTGTCCCTGGGTGGAATGAATCTGCCGGTCACGTTTGCCGGACTCGTTCCCGGCGAGGTCGGGGTTTACCTGATCGACGTGTATGTTCCCAGGAATATTCAAAGTGCTGCAGCGGCGTCTTTACTGATCACGCAAGGTGGCGCGACGACTTCGCTGCCGCTGCGCGTGGTGAATCCCTAAAGCAGAAACAAGAGGAAAAATAAGAATGTCGATGAAGAATTTGTGCGTCCTGTGCGCGGTTTCTGCCGGGGCAATGCTTGCTCAGACCACCAATACTCCGCCACCTGAAGTCAACGGCAACTGGTATCTCGGCCTGGGAGGCGGATGGGCATATTCAACCAACCTCACGGTGGACGGACCCTCCTCCAGCGCCACCACTGGTTTCAAGTCGGGAGGAGCCATCAGCGTGTTCGGCGGCGAGGATACCTACGAACATTTCGGCGGCGAGGCTCGCTACCTCTACCGCTTCAGCGATTTCAAACTGTCCTCGGGAAGCACCAACGTGTCATTCGGCGGACATACGCAGGTGGCTGAAGGAGCCATCCTGGCGCATTTCCGTCCTCGCCAGTCGCATATCCGGCCCTTCATTGCGTTCGGCGGCGGAATCAAGATTCTGCAAGGCACCGGAACGGAATCGGCAGGACAGCCGCTGGGTCGCTTCGCCGCGCTCACCGCGACGCGTGAACTCCTTCCCACAGCCGACATCGGATTCGGCGTCAAAGTCAACCTGCGTCAACATGTGCGGCTCCGCTTCGAAGTTCGCGACTACCTGAGCGCTCCACCCAGCAAAGTGATCGCACCGGCACCGGGGGCTTCCATCGGTGGCGTGTTGAACGACATCGTAGGAATCGCCAGCATCGTGTATGCGTGGTGAGACCTGCGCCACGGCGAGTTTTGGAAGCTTCTCAGCAAGGTTGCTTGCGTAGTTAGCCGGGATTTGCTCATGTCGGCATGGGCGGCGGAACGAATTTCTTCGACTTCACCCAGGCCTCAAGGAACTGATTCCTCTTCTGTGATAGGAAGGCGCCTAGCATTCCAGACTTGTCGGCTATGTTGCGGACCACGGTGCGGACGATGGCCTCGGTTGTGTACATGTGCACGTCGTGGAATTCTTTGCTATCTTCCCATCTGCCGTGAACGATAGCCACGGGCACGAACCGCCTCGCTAGGTCCGAGCGTTGCGTTACGCTTAAGGCGTCATGAGTAGCCGTTTTATTCGCCGGTGCCTATGTCTCGCATCAGCTGCCCTCTGCTTCGGCACGACCATCGAGCGCAATCCGATCAAGAAGAAACGGGCGGGCCCGCTCTTTCAGATTCACTACGGAAACAATTGGGGGTTCATGGATCGGACTGGCAGAGTCGTGATCCAACCTCAATTCTTCGATGTCGGCGATTTCTTCGACGGATTGGCGAGAGTAGTCGTGAACGTCGGGAAGGATTACAAGTCGTGTTTCATTGATGAAACGGGGAAAACAGTCATCCCGTGCACCTTCGATGCCGCTCTGAATTTCTCGGAAGGACTTGCTCCAGTGCGGGTGGGACGCTTTTGGGGATACATCGACCGAACGGGGAGGATGGCAATCCAACCACAATTCCAAGGTGCTGCCGAGATCAGCGATGGTCTAGGCAGGTTCATGGTTTGGGAAAAAATGCAGTGCAGTGGTCGGGGCTACACGAAGGATGACGCCCCAATGTATGCATTTGCGATGCACGATATCACGTTTCATCTCACGAGCGGCTGTTTCGCAGAGCACCAGCGGTTCGGCTACGTCGATAAGACTGGTCAGATAGTCATCAAGCCCGAATTTTTCGTCGCCGAAGATTTCTCCGAGGGTTTGGCGGCAGTTCGGATTGAGGAATCGGCTACGAGCAAGTACGCCTTCGTCGACAAGACAGGTGCAATTGTGATTCGTCCTCAATTTGATCAAGCGTACTCATTTTCCGAAGGTCTGGCAGCTGTCGAGACAGGGTTTCGAGCCGAAGGAGGAAAGAAGGTCGCCGGGAAATGGGGTTTCATTGACAGATTGGGCAAGTTCGTTATCAGCCCGAGATTCGAGCTGACGCTCGGATTCTCGGAAGGGTTAGCGCGAGCCTGTGAGAATTTGGGCGCTTGGGGTTTCATCGACCGAACAGGGGGGTTCGTAATCGCTCCGAATTTCAATCAGGCCCTGGACTTCTCGGAAGGGCTTGCCGGAGTATGGCCCGATGACGGAGACTTTCTCTACATCGACAGAACCGGCAAGAGGGTATTGAAGCTCAAAAATGGTCGATGGGCATTCTCCGATGGGCTAACCGTGGCTGGCGAGTACTCCAAGCGAGTGTACGTAGGCAGGAATGGGAAGACCGTTGCACCATACGAAGTGAATCCGGGCTACTGAAACAACGTTTTCACTTCTGCCACCAAAACCGTCGCGTTCGATGCCAAGCTTCGGGCCGCCTGAGCGGCGCTCACCAGCCCCAATCGCGACGAGGGCAGTTTCGGAGCGTTCAACCTCCTATCCCGACTCAGTGGTGCGGATGAGAGGACTTGAACCTCCACTCCCTTGCGAGAACATGGACCTGAACCATGCGCGTCTGCCAATTCCGCCACATCCGCACAATTGATGGGCTTCCCTATTCTAGCGCGGAGACGAGCGTAATTCCAAGATCAGCGCATCACCAGCTTGCGTTCTTGCTTCTTCGATGTCCGGCCATCGATTCGGCGCGCCGACGGCCTGTCCGCCTCGGTGGCAAATGAGAGGACTTGCCCCCGCAGATCGCGATGGAGGGACAAAGCAACCACGAACGGGACCGCGTAGGGAAGTACGTTGACCACAAGATATTCACCGAGATGGCGGATCCATTTGCCGGACGCGTCCTGTATACCGGCCAGTTGGGATGCCGCGTTATGGGCGGTGATCTGGGCAAACAGCAGCAGCAGAATGAGCTCGACCATCGACATCACGGCGGTGCCCCACAGGAGTGGACCAAGGTTCGACTTCGGGCGCGGCGCCGCCAGAATGATCGCCCAGAAAACGGGAAGGCTGAACGTGAAGGTGATTACATCGGAGCGCAACATGTCGAAATCGATCGAGTGAATCTGTACCGGCACGCTCCGCTGCGAGGTTGCCGGCAGGGTCTTTTCGAGAGGCACGCGCAGAGTCCAATCGCCGGAGGGATTCTCCTGGATCCACACGAAGCTCCTGGCTGCGCTTTTCAGCACGTACAACATCGGGCCAAGCAGCACGAACCACCACAGCGTGAGCAGGCCGATGAGTAGCGCCGAGCCGCGCACCAGGAAGCGGGTCTGAGGTTCAGACTTCGGCATGGGTAGGGCCGCCCCACCGCACCACACGGTTGACCCACAGCCAAAAGACGACCATGGTGTCCAGCACCAGCAGGCTTTCCCACAAGTAGGCGTGCGCGAAGTCGAACCAGGTCATGCTGTACTGACCCAGGTAGAAAAGACTGATGAAGCGAACCATGTTCAGCACTTGGACGATCGCGCTTCCGGCGACGAGTCCGAGGACTTTCTTTTTCCAGCCAGCCGGAAAGGCCAGGACCGCCGACCAGAGCAAGATCGTGACGTTGATCGCGTTGCATCCGTCACGCATCTCGACTGCGAATCCGCCGGGAGCGCGAAGGATGGCGGCGTCGCGCGTGGCGTGACCTCCGCAAACCAGGATTATGCTGTGCGCGACCTTGACCAGCACCTGTGAAAACCTGGCGTCCACGGGCTGAACCAAGGGTGTCAGTAACATACAGAATGCGAACAGCGAGCAGCCCGTGAAGATCAAAACGAAGCGGAAAGGGCGGATATTAGCCACGGTATTTCGATCGCGCGCCAATTCCGCGCTTCAGAGCGCTTTCGCTTTGCTGAGAAGAACCCATCCCAACCCTGCCAGGAGCAAAGCCAGCCCCGCCAGCACCGGCATCGTCAGAGCGGGAGTGCCAAGGGCGTTTGTATTTGTGTTGGACGTGCCGAACACTCCATTGAAACCGGGCAAGCCGGGCAAACCAGGTCCGCCGGTGCAATCGCTCGCATTGTTGCTGTCGAGCGTTACGGCGCCATTTCGCGCCAGGGCTCTTCCGTTGAGGTTGGCGCCGGTATTCAGAGTGATGCTGGTCAGCGCCGCTATGGTTCCCAACAGCGACGTGCCCGTTCCCAGCGTCGCGGAACTGCCCACCTGCCAGTACACACCGCAGGCCGACCCACCATTGATGAGAAGCACGGAGGAGGCACTCGCGGTGGTCAACGTGCTTCCCATTTTGAAGGCGAAGGCCGCGTTACTGATGCCTTGCGCATTAAGAGTGAGCGTTCCGGTCAACTGAGCCGAGGTCGAAAAGCAGTAAACCCCTGGCGTGAGCGTCAATCCGCCTAAATTCTGACCGGTCAAGTCGGTGGTACATGGTAAGCCTGCAACCGTGTTGTAAACCGTTGTGAGATCGACTTGAGCCTGCCCCGCCACTGCGTCCGCCGTATGGATCGTCCCGCCGGTGACGATGCCCGGAGGAAAGCCCGTGACTGCGCTACCCGGGCTAACTCCCAGATTGCCGGTCACTACCGTCGGCGTATTGGTATTGGTCACTGTCGAGCCGCCCAGCACCGCGAACGAACTCAATTGTGCCAGCGCCAGAGAGGGGGCGCAAAGCAGTGCGAGAATCCATACGCCAGAGAACGTTAAGAGCTTCAGCTTCATCAAGGTTCCGTCCTCCAAATTAAGGTCGAGAATACGGGAATACGAGGCTAAAGTCAAGAAATATCAACAATACTTCCTATATTGGTAGGAAAGTGTCTACATTGTGTCGATAGCGCGCTGCTTTTTCGGCTGTGTAGTCCTTTTCCGACATAACGATACGATAACGACTGTCGGAAAAGTCCTATATGGTCGGTCTAGTGTGGAGGCGAGCGTAATTCCAGGATCAGGCGCATTACCAGGTCCTCGATCTGCGCCGCCACCGTGCGGTACACTTCTTCGCTCTCCCCGATGGGATCCCGTACCGGCCAGTCGCGAATGTGCGCGCCAGGGATAGGCAGTTTGGAGCCGCTCATATTGACGATCACGTCGAATGGATCGCGCGTCGCGATTTCGAGACCCTTTGGAAAATGATCGTCGATGCGGATATTCTTTTCGCCCAATATTTTCCTGGTTAGTGGCGCGATGATTGTGGCCGGGCTTAGCCCCGCGCTGCGGACTTCCATGACGTCGGATCCGTAGGTTTTCGCGAATCCTTCCGCCATCTGGCTGCGGCACGAGTTGCCGATGCACACGAACAGCACTCGTTTTTTCGCGGGTTGGGGCGTTGGAACGGCCGCATCGCGATCGATCATTCCGCGTCCTCCCATGCGCGGGCGTCCGCCTCTTACGCCGCCACGCGGTGGGTCTGACGGTACCATTCGAGCGTCCTTTTTAGTCCTTCCTCCATGCGGAATCGCGGAGCGTGACCCAACTCCGCCACGGCTGCAGTCGTGTCCGCCATTGAGTGGCGCACATCGCCGGCGCGTGGCGGACCGTACTCAGCCGGCACTGCGATCCCTTCCATCTTTTGCAGCAGTTCCCAGATGAAGTTCAGCGTATAGCGGCCGCCGTTTCCGGCGTTGTACATCTTACCGGCGGCTTTCGGAGCAGTGGACGCTTTAATGCACAGCGCGGCTACATCTTCGACATAGGTGAAATCTCGCGACTGTTCGCCATCGCCGAAAATCGTGGGCCGCGTGCGCGCCAGCACGTGCTTCATGAACAGCGACAAAACACCCGAATACGCGCTGGACGGATCCTGGCGCGGACCGTACACATTGAAAAATCGAAGTGCGACGGTCTCCAGCCCGAAGCAGGAGTGAAACACCGATGCATAGTATTCGCCCAAGAGCTTCTGAACGGCATAGGGAGACTTGGGCCGCGCCACCATCGTTTCGACTTTCGGTAGCGTTTCGCTATCGCCATAGGCGGAAGACGACGCCGCGTAGATCACGCGTCGCACGCCACCCTGAGCGGCCGCGCGAAAAACGTTGAACGTTCCATCGATGTTGACCCGATGCGAGGGCTCGGGATCGTCAATTGATCTGGGCACCGAGGGAATCGCGGCCAGGTGATACACCGCGTCTGCCCCGCGGATCACCGGCGCGATCGCGGCGGCATCGCAGATGTCGACGCGGTGAAACTCGATTCGATCACGCACCTCGGAAAGATTTTTCTCGTGACCGGTCAGCAGGTTATCGATCACGGCGACATCAGCTCCATTTTCGAGCAGCTTTCGCACCAGGGTCGAACCGATGAACCCCGCTCCTCCGGTCACCACATGTTTCGCCATTCCTTCCAGTTTAAACGGGGCTACAGCTTCACGTCGAAGGACAGTTCCTGAATCATCTGATCGAGCGCGGCCTGGAGCTTGTCTTCACGGGCGCCCAGGTCGTCGATCTCCTTGCCCAGCTTTTCGAGGCGATCTTCCTGTTCGTTGAGCTGGCGGGTGTAGCGCTGCAGCAGTGCTTTCTCCTCGGCGCTGCCTTTCAGAGCCTTCATGTTTTCCCGCAGCCGCTGCTGATCGTTGAAAATATTCTCCTTTTCGGTCTCGCGCACGGTTTTCTGTTCGTCGACGTCGTGAATCTTGGCTTTCTGATCGAAAATTTTTCGCAACGCCTCCTCGATGGAACTGTCGATCGACTTCTGTTTGACGAACAGCGCGACCTGTTCGTCGTTGAGGTTGGTCAGTTCATACGTGGTTTCGAGCGGACGGGCCTCGGTCACCACCAGCGTCGCGGTCTGCTTGGAATCGACTTGGAGACGGAAGCGCATCCACGCTGAAGTGATCTCGACGGGTCGTGCGTCACCGCGCAGTTCGTATCCGGCCCTGACCGGATGTTCGACGATCACGGTTCGCGGCGACGTATCCTCATTGCGGAACGTATACGTCTTGGCTTCGCGCACTTCGTTGTGAAGTGTGAGGATTCCGCGGGCGATGCGAGCTCGCGTAATGCGGTCTCGATCGGTGGCGGCGCGCGCGCTGACGTTGAGTGCAAGATCAGTCGCATAGGAAACCAGGCGTTTTTCTGCGGGGCGAATCGGATCGAACAAGCCTTCGCCAGCGAAGGTTTCCTCTTCGAGCACGCTGAAACTGCCGCCATCGAGCGTCAGGCCGCTCGAATTAGTCAGCCACAGTGCACGTTGGGGACGCGGGAGTCCGGCGCGTTCATTCCAGACGGAAACTTTTTCCGCTGCGATGGTGCTTTGGACGATTGGCACCAGCGCGGAGCGATTTTTCGGGATGGTGATCGGTTCCTTGAGTTTGTACTCGAACAGGTCGCCAAGTTCCTGGGCGCTCGCCGCAGCCTCGATTCGTCCACGGGCCTCGTCCAAATTTGGTCCGGAGGCAGTCGTCGATGGTGGCTTTTGCAGTTTCCCGAACTGATTCAGCCGATTGTCACTTACATTTCCACGCCCTAAACCAGCGCCGTTGCCAAGATTCGTTCCGTCGGTGCGCGTGAACCGTGAGCTGGTGTTCGCAAGACCCATAACCTCCCGCGCGTGCACTTCTACAGTCTGTGTTGTGCTCCCGAGTTGCAGTTGAACATCGCTTTGCATGGACGCGGTTACGCCCTGAATCACGTGGTGGCGAAAGCCAAGCGAATCAATCTCGATGCGATTCTGGCCCGGTGGTATAGCGATTTGATAGTGGCCGGACGCGTCAGACGTCGTCTCCGCCACAAGTTGATTGTTTGAGTCGTACGCCTTAACCTGCGCGCGTGCGATAACGCCGCCTCCGGGATCACGGATCACTCCCGCCGCAAATCCACTTCCGGTGATCAGAGTCGCTTCATAAGTTTGCGGAGCCGCCGCTACTGCCTCCGGCAACGGAACCACTGGACGCCGCGAATAGTACGGCTGCGAAAGATTCTGCACAAACGATTGCGGCGCGCCCGCCACCAGCGACAACTGGACCTTTTCCCAATCCTGTCCGACCGTGTTGTCGACAATCGCCCAGCCTTGCAGCAGCGGTGCGCGCTTGGCATTTACGACGATGCGATAGGTCGCCTTCCACACCGGCACTTCGCTGATATAGCTGACGAACAGCGACCGCGCGCCGGAGCCTTCGGTCGAGATGACCATCCGTCGCACATCGGCTTCGCGATTTGCTCCGGCGACGTCCAGATAACGGTCGACCTTGGCGGCTAGCCCGTGATCCAGCAATTTCACCGAAAAGGATGGCGAGACTTCGGTCGTTTTGACTTCGCCGCTTTCCGTCATCAGCGAAAGATAATCGACTTCCAGTGTCGCGCCGCCTCCCATGCGCGTTTTTCGTTCGACGCTCAGAAGACGTCCCGTGATTGCACCGGTCGCGCCGCGCACTTCGAGCCGGGCTCCGCGCAGCGCTCCTAGAAATTCGGTCAGCGACGTTTTTTCACCGATCGGAAGCCGCAAATCGCCCAGTTGCCGGTCGACCGGCGCCATCGATCCATACGCTACTCCAGAAATGCGCCCTCCATCCAGGTCTAGTACGGTCAGTGATTTCAGTACGTCGTTCAGTTGGCCGGAGGTGAAGGCGATGCTCACCTCCTGGCTGTCGCGCACGGGGCCAAGATGTTCGAAATAACCGACACCGTTCTTATACAGAACGACGCGTTTAACGGGGAGTCTGTCGAGTTCAGATGGAATTTGTCCTACTAAACTGGAAAAAAGAACAAACGCAGGCAGATATCGAATCATAATCCCTCCCTTTTTACGACTTGCAGCCAAAGCGAAAGCTGGCGTCAACGACGCGAGCGGAGAGAATCGGGTTTCAGCGAAGTTTAGTGACGAGTGCGCGGACCGTGTCGACAAACAGATCGGGCCTGTCGCGATGAACGTAATGGCCGCTTCCGATGGCGATCACTCGAGTACTGTCGGTGGAAAGGTCAGCCAGCTCTGCCTGGAGTTGCTGCCATACTCTATTCGCCGACTGCGAAACGTCGGCTGGAAGAAGGGGTGACGTAACGCTTAACGGGTCGCGCGATAGCACGCGCAAAGGCAGATTTCCCAGGGGAGGGGCCGAGCGAACCTGGGCGGCGCTTTGCTCGAGCGTTGCAACTTCCGCGCTCATTTCCCGCAGCCCAGCGCTGCCGCACTCGGCCGTCGCGCCGGGCTGGCAGAAACCCATCAGGCGCGGAATTCCGAACGGCATCGAAAGCTGGACTGCGCGAAGCAGCACGTCGACTCTGCTTTCGAGTTTCTTAAGACCCTCCGGAAAACGCGCCATCTGATCCGGATGGGTAGAATCCACCAGCACCATGCCGGCGACATCTTCTCGATAGAGTGCGGCGTATGCGCGCATGTTCAAGCCTCCAATCGAATGGCCCACCAGCACGTAAGGCGTGGGAACTGAGGCGTTGTGCAGCAGCGTGTGCAACTCGGCGGCGATGACGTTAGAGGTGCGCGGTTTCGGACTCGGATCGCTCCACCCCATACCGGCGCGATCGTAGGAGCAGACTCGCGTAAATTCCGCGATTCGCGGCTGCACCGCGCGCCAGGTCATCCAGAAATCTCCCCCGCCAGCATCCAGGATGACGGCCGGCGAGCCTTGCCCGGTGCAGAAAAGATGCATACGGTATCCGCCAACATCAACCAGCGATCCGGGCGGATGATGCAGGGATCGGCTGGAAGCCATCGCCTGAAACACCGCGCCGCCCGCAAGAAGTACGACGATTCCCCAGGCAAAGTACTTCACCCACCGCATGTTCACGATTCTAACGCGGAGTCACGCGTTGGGCGCCGATGCGCTAAAATCCACCTTTGCACGTCGTGAAAATGCGCATAGCTCTCATACTCCTGTTCGGCTTGACCTTCGCGTTCGGTCTTAACGCCCAAGGCAAGAAGAAAAAAAAGACCGAGGACGAGATTACCCAGACGCTCCCGGTGTTGAAGGATCCGCCGCCGGCTGTTTCCGCGGAAACCGGGAAGCTCGTGTTTCATGTTTCGCCGCTGTCGTCAAAGGGTCTGTTGTCGCAGCAGATCCGGGATGCGCTGAAAGCCTTGTTCCAGGAAAATCACGGCGCCGCGATCGTGAAGCTGCGCGCGTTTGTCGCGGGCTCCGGCGATCTGCGACGTGTGCAGCAACTGGTCAGCGAAATCTTCACCGATCACAAGTTGAACTTACCAGCGTTGAGCACCATTCAAGTGGGCGCGCTGCCCCAGGAAAGCGCGCAAGTGGTGATCGAAAGTATTGCGATCGAGAAGCGAACCTTGCATCCAAACGGCTTGGCTTTTTTTTCCGGCCAGCAGACCAAGGATGTTCGCCTATCGATGGCGCAACTGGAGACGGCTGTGAAAAGCGCCGGAGTGCAGCCGGCTGACGTCCTTCGAACCACCTGTTTTCTGAGTTCGCTGGACGACGTGGCGACCGCTCGACACACGGTTTCAGCGGCGTTTCCAGGCGCCTCAGCGAATTTCGTACAGCTCCAGCGCGATGCATTGTCGCCGCTCGTGGAATGTGAAGCGGTAGGACGACTGTCTGGATCGCCAGCGTCCGCTGTGGTTCTGGTAAATCCACCGCAGCTTGCGGCGAATCCGAATTATTCCCAAATCGCGCTGGTCAACGCGCCGAAAATTGTATTCACGGGAACGCAAATGGCGTTCGGCGAGCAGGATTCCGATGTACGCCTGGCATTCGAGCGGCTCCGGAAAGCGCTGGAACCGCTGGGTGTGTCCTATAAAGACGTGTTCTGGTCGAGCACCTATCCCTTAACGCGCGCGGTGGCGGACCAGGTTCGCGCGATCCGCTTTCAATTCCTGGACCGTTCGCGTCCGCCAGCGAGCACACTGGTTTTATTCGAAGGATTGCCATCGCTGGATGCGCGGGTTGCCATGGATGTGATCGCAGCGGTGCCGTAAGCCGTCAGAAATCAATTGAGGACAGAATTTCGGAGGGCTTCTTCTCGAACGCCTTGCAGATCGCAAGCAGGCTTTCGATGCTCGGCAGATTGGTGCCACGCTCAATCGCACTGATCTGAGAAACACTGAGCTTGGTCTGATTCGCCAGATCCTTCAGCGACCAGTCGCGCTCGACGCGCAGCATTTTGATGCTGTGGCCCAGTCGCTCCCGCAAGCGATCTTGAGGCGACCGACCAAGCCCGAACGCATCGATTGCGTTCTTTAGGACCTGGCGAAGCTGCGCGAGCGAGAAGGGCTTAGCAAGGTAGTCGAACACTTTCAGCTTGAACGTGGCGCGCATGTCTTCGAGCGACGGGTATCCGGTGACGATAATCACGCACAATCCAGGCCAGCGTGCCTGCAGTTGTTCGAGCACGTTGGCTCCGCTGACGTCGCCCATTTTCATGTCGAGCAGCACGATGTCTGCAACGCGCTCCTCGAAGCCTTGAAACAGTTCATCGGAGGTGGCGAAGGCGCGAACTGAGTACACGCTTTCGTCCTTGAGAAAATCCTCGATGTAGTTGCGGAAATCGAGATCGTCGTCGAGCACGGCGATGTCGGCCACAGCGGTCGGGGCGATCGCATCCATCACCGCTATGATATTTCACGCAAAGGCGCAAAGTCTTCCTGCAAGGGACGCAAGATCGCCGGTTGTGGCGCATGCACTCGTGCGTGCCGCGTCGAGACTCTCTCGACGCTATGTGGCGTGAAAGGTAGCCGTGCGTCGGCACGAGTGCCGACGCGGCACGCAAAAGTGCGTGCGCCACAGTAGTCCTCGAGAATTTGCGTCGTGACGGGCATCTTCCTAGTACAATGCTGGATTGCTCACCGCTACCGGCATCATCAAACGATTCGGCTCGAAGGTCGTGTTGAACGATGTCAGTTTTTCCGTGCGCGAAAGCGAGTTGCTGGGCTTGATCGGACCGAACGGCGCCGGGAAGACCACGCTGTTCGAATGTCTGGCGGGGTTGATTCCGAAGGACGCTGGCACGGTTTCTGCGAGTGGAAAGCTGTTTTACCTTCCAGATGCAATTCGTCCCTGGCCCGATCAACGCGTCGCCTGGGCTCTCCATTTTTTCGAAGAGCTTTACGGACGGAGTGAAGGTCCGGAGATCGCGAAGGCCTTGAAGCTCGATCCGTTTCTCAATTCGCGCATCGGGTCGCTCTCGAAAGGCGAGCTGAAGCGGTTTCTGCTCGCGCTGGGATTGCTGACGCCGCATCCGCTCCTGCTACTGGATGAACCATTCGACGGCCTCGATTTTCGTCAGGCGCGCGATGTAATGGCCCTGCTGCGGACGTATCCCGCACGGGGGCGCACGCTGTTTCTTTCGATCCATCAGCTCGCCGACGCGGCTCGCGTGTGCGACCGGCTGGTGCTATTGAGCGGCGGATGCGTGGTGGGGCAGGGAACGCTGCCAGAGTTGCGCGACCAGGCACGGCTCGCCGACGGCGGCCTGGAGGAAATCTTCCTTGCTCTTACTTAGACTGATCGGCAAGGAATTTCGGGAGCTGGCGGCATCGCGTGCGTATTGGCTCCTGCTACTGATGATCGGACCGCTGGTGGGTCACGCGTTCATCACGGCCATCGATTCCTATGCCGAAGCGAGCGCGCCCGGCGCGTTGGCGCAGGGATTATCACCGCTCGACGGAATCCTGGTGCCCACGTTTGGAGCCTACGATATCGCGGTGACGCTGCTGTTTCCCTTCGTCGCCATCCGCCTGGTTTCTTCGGAAAAAGAAAGCGGAGCGCTGAAGTTGATGCTGCAATCGCCCGCGAGCATGACGGCGATGCTGGCGGCCAAAGGAATCGCCCTGATCGCGGGATGGCTGATCGCGTGGATTCCTGGGCTGATCGCGCTGGTGCTTTGGAAGATGTACGGCGGGCCGCTTTACGCGCCCGAAGTCGTCAATCTCCTGCTAGGGCACGTGTTGCGAGTGATTCTCAGTTCAGGCGTTGCGGTCGCGGCGGCTGCGATCTCGAAGACTGCTGCAAGCGCTGCGATCGTCACGCTAGGGTTCACCGTGGGAACGTGGGCCCTGGAATTCATCGCCGAAGGACGCGGTGGATGGCTGCATACGATCGGGGCATACACGCCGACAGCGGCGCTGCGTTTTTTCGAACAAGGATTGCTCCGGTTGAATACGGCGATGGTGATGCTCATCATCGGCCTGGCCGGATTCACGCTTGCGGGAGCATGGCTGCGAGAGTCGCGAACGCGCTGGATAAAATGCCTGGTTGTGGCCGCCGTCACAGTGGCGGCGCTGTGGGCCGGATCGCTTCCGCGTGCAAGCTGGGACGTGAGCGAGAATCGCCGCAATTCATTCTCTGAAGCCGAGGAAACCGCGCTTCGGCAGATTCGCGATCCGTTGCGCGTCACCGTGCATCTGGCCCCCGAAGATCCGCGGCTCACGGATTTGGATCGGAACGTTTTGAGCAAGCTACAGCGCATTCTTGATCAAGTACAGATCGACTACGCGGCGCACACCCGCGCCGGGCTGTTCGAAGGCGACCATTACGGTGAAATTTGGTACGACATCGCCGACCGGCGAGTGATGCTCAGATCGACCACCGAGCCGATCGTGCTCGAAACTATTTTCAAGCTCGCCGGGATCGCCGCGCCATCGCAAGCGGATCGGGTGGCGTATCAAGGCCATCCGCTTCTTGCCCAACCCGCGGGCGCGCCGTGGATCTACTATTTTCTGTGGCCCGTTGTCGTACTCGCCGGGACGCTGCTAGAATTCCGGAACAGAGCCGCGACCACAGGGAGCGGTCGATCCCGCTAAGTCTGGACACAAACGAAATGCGATATCTCCTCGTTTTCACCGCGATTGCCACGTTAGGGGCCGACTCCGCTAAGCCCGTCCGGATCGACGTGTCGCAAGAAAAGCCCGGCGGCGAGCCGAAACATTTTCTGGGCGTCGTGGGCGATTGGTTTGTGGTGCAAAACGAAAATCGCAGCGTCCTGATGGTCGATGGCCGCAAGTGGAAAAACGGCCAGCCCGCAGGCGGGTTGGCGGACAAAGCTCGCGCGATTTACGGCTCGCGGCATGAGGAGTTTATCGATAACGTCAAAGCGTTCGCGTATTATCCGTACGCAGTCGCTCAGGGCGTGGACGATTTTCGCGACGGCGAAATCAGCATGAAGTTTCAGATCGTCGACGGCGCGCTGGATCAATGCGCCGGGATTCTATTCAACCTGAAACCGAATGGCGATTATCTTACGGTGCGCTTCAACGGCAAAGAAGACAACCTGGTTCTTTGGACGTTCAACAAAGGAGTCCGCAAATTCGTCAAGCGCGGGACGGAAGAATGGCCGCTCAACACGCATCAATGGTATTCGATGAAGATCGTAGTGAAGGGCACGAAGCTGGAGGGTTATCTGAACGACCGCCTGCTGCTTCAATACACCTTGCCGGAGCCCGTTACCGGACGCGTAGGCGTATGGTCGAAGACCGACAGCGTCAGTTATTTCGACGAGTTTACGGTGACGCCCGCGAAGTAGAGGCTTATTCCTCTTCTTCTTCCTCGCCCGTTTTCGCGGCCTTCGCGGCGGCGATAATCTTGTCCGCCTGAAGCGACGGTACGAAATCGTAATGATCGAATTCCATGGTGAACGACGCGCGGCCCTGCGTCATGGAGATGAGATCGTTCTGGTAATTCAGCATCTCCGCCATGGGGACCTGCGCTTTTATGATCTGCGTGCCGCCCTTTGTGTCCATGCCCGCGATGCGTCCGCGCCGGCTGTTCATATCGCCCATCAGATCGCCCGCGAACTCCACGGGAGCCTGAACTTCCACATTCATGACCGGCTCGAGCAGTGCGGGCTTGGCGGCTTCCATCGCAGCTTTGAAGGCTTTGCGCGCGGCCAGCTTGAACGACATTTCCGAAGAGTCGACGTCATGGTAGGAACCGTCATAGACGATCACTTTGAAATCGACCACTGGAAATCCCGCCAGATAGCCTTTTTCGGCGGTCTCCACGATGCCTTTTTCGATTGCGGGAATGAAATTCTTCGGAATCGAGCCGCCGAACGTTTCGTTTTCAAATGCGAACTTTCCGCCACGCGGTAGCGGCTCCACTTTGATCCAGCAATCGCCGAACTGTCCGTGGCCGCCCGTCTGCTTTTTGTGACGCCCCTGAACGTCGGCTCTGCCGCGAATGGTTTCGCGATACGGAATCTTGGGAGCATGCAGCTCGACATCGACGCCGTAGCGCCTCTTCAAGCGGCTGACGATGATTTCGACGTGCTGCTGCCCGCTGCCCGCCAAGAGAAATTCCTTGGTCTGCGGATCGCGATAGAAGCGCAGCGACTTGTCTTCTTCCAGGATTTTTTGAATCGCGTGGCCCATGCGATCTTCGTCATTTCGCGTCTTCGCGGCGATTGCATAGGCGATGGACGGCTCCGGCAGATTCACGGGCGGATACGCGATGGGCGATGCTTTGTCGTCGAGCGTGTCGCCAGTCAGCGTTTCTTTTAGCTTGGCAACACCGCCGATATCCCCGGCGTGAAGATCGGTCAACGGCGGAATCGTTTTTCCGAAAAGCGATCCGATATGTGAGAGGCGCTCGCCACCACCTGTGCGTGCATTGACCAGGTTCGCGTCGTTCTTCACCACTCCTGAAACAACCTTGAAGTACGAAACGCGTCCGGCGAATGGATCGGCGACCGTCTTGAAGACGAACAGAGAGACCGGCTCCGTGTCCTTCTCCGGCCGCTCGACTTCTTTGCCGTTGAGCGTTCCTTTCCAGGGACCGCGATCGGCTGGACCCGGGAAATTGTCGTTGATGAAATTCAGCAGAAGATCGCTGCCGACATTGTGCAGTGCAGACGCACACAACACCGGGAAAACTCGCTTGCCGCGCACGGCGTCCCTCAAACCGTCGACGATGTGCTCGACCGGAAGGGTACCTTTTTCGAAAAACTCCTCCAGCAGCGCGTCATTGCCTTCCGCGACCATTTCGACCAGCGCTTCGTGCGCGTCCTTTGCGGCGTCGGCCAGATCGGCAGGAATCTCGCCCTCTTTTCCCTTGCCATCGCCATCGTTGGCGTAGGTGTACGACTTCATGCGGACCAGGTCGACCACGCCTTTGAAGTCGCGTTCGGAACCGATGGGCAGATGAATGGGGATGGCCGTGCGTCCGAAGAATTGCTGGACGCTTTCGAGCGCCCGCTCGAAACCGGAACGCTCGCGATCGAGCTTGTTGATGACGATCGCGCGTGGAAGATCGAACTCCTCGGCGAACGACCAGACTTTTTCAGTCTGCACTTCGACTCCAGCTACGCCGTCCACCACCACGATGGCTGCGTCGGCCGCCACCATGGACGCCTTCGTGTCGTTGATGAAAATGTTGAAGCCGGGGGTGTCGATCAGGTTGATCTTCTTCCGGTTCCACTCGGCGGCGGCAATGGCGGTGGAGATCGTGATTTTGCGCGCGATCTCTTCGTCGTCGTAGTCGGTGATGGTGTTGCCCTCATCGACGCGGAACAACCGGGTGGTCGCACCGCTGGCGTACAGGAATCCGGCGGCCAAAGAAGTCTTTCCGGAATGGCCGTGGCCGACAAGGGCGACGTTCCGGATATCGTTGGTTTCGTAAACTTTCACTCGAAGAAACTCCCTGAATCTACGTGTTGTACTGGCAGAATCGGAATCTTATCACAGATCCGGGGCAGGCTTTAACCGGAGAGAAACATTCCGCCCGGCGCACTCAAGTATCATCAGGAATAGATAGATGGACGCTTCCGTACAGACTTTGCTGTCGATTGGCATCCCGACACTGGCCGTAATGATCGGGATCCTGGTAAACAACTCCAGGTTGAGCGACCTCAGGTCGCATATCGATTCACGATTCAACACCGTCGACCACCGGTTCGACGACATAAGGGACATGTGGCGTTCCGAACTGCATCGTGTCGAGGAAGTGCTTGACGCGCGCTGAAGCATCTAGAGGAGCGGTAATGGACCCCTCCCTTCAGATTGCCCTGTCGGTTGGGGTGCCGACCCTCGCCGTACTGGCAGGAATCCTCATCAACAATTCCCGGCTGGGCGACATGCGCGCCCACATGGACGCCCGATTCGACGACATGAAGGACATGTGGCGCTCCGAACTGCATCGGGTCGAAGAAGTGCTCGACGCGCGATTGAAGCATCTCGAAGAGCGCTAGACTGGCCGCATGTGGCCTGCACTTGCCCTTTTCTGCATCACGGTGAGCTACGCCCAGCAACAGCCGAGCGTCGCAGCGCAGCGCGAAGCAATGAAGAAACTGGATTTCCTGGTCGGAAAATGGTCCGGCGACGCTTCACTGGTCCGTGGTCCTGGCGAGCCTCTCAAGCTGGTGCAGTCCGAGGACGTCCAGTTCAAGTTGGATGGTCTGGTGATGCTCATTGAGGGTACCAGCCGCGATTCCACCGGAAAGGTGGTCTTTCACGCGCTTGCCACCGTCTCTTATGACGACGCGACGTCGACATATCGTTTCCGCGCTTACAACGACGGGCGATATCTCGACACGGAGTTGACCGTTCCGCCCAACGGCTTCGTGTGGGGTTACGATGCGGGAACGATGAAGGTCAGCAACACGATGCGACTCAGTGCGAAAGGTGAATGGATCGAAACCACCGAAGTGACTCTCGGGTCAGCCCCGCCGCGCAAGACACTGGAAATGACGCTGCGGCGTCAGTAGTCACAACATCAGATCGGAAAACGGTTGCGAGCTGACGTTGAACACGCCCTCGAACGGATTGTCGGTATCGGTCATGACGAGATTCGAGAGAAACAGAATCACGCCGAGCGCCCCGAAACAGCACACGCCCACGATCCAGGAACGGAACGGATAAAAAAACATCACCAGCAGCAACGTGAAAGCCATGATCCGCACCAAGGCGAGAAGGGTGGGCGGGATGCGCGTAAGGCTCTTGGCGATCCGTTCATCGCGCTGCTCTCCCAACTTCCGCGCGATGTCAACCAGCCTTTGCGCGATTAACTCTTCGGCGGCATTCGCCGGCACGATACGAAGCACGGCATTAATCAAAACCGCGAAAGCCTTCTCAGTGGCCTGGTCCCGGCTGCGTTGGGCAAGCGAATGCCACTCCGCATCCGCGACTCGATCGGTGTAGTCGGAGGCAACCCGGCGCAGGGCGCGGTTCGCGTCCGGATTGAGATGCTGAGCGAAGCGCAGCAGGTCGTTGAGCGAGCTACACTCGCGCAGGGTGGCATTTTCGACCTCGGTAAACTGGCCCCAGATCACGAAAATCACGAACGCGAAAACGACTGCGTAGATCGCGCCGATCAACGTCACAAACGTACTCAGGCCCTCGGCATCGGGAACAAGGAATGCCCCAACGCCAGTCTGGTGCGTGGACCAATACGCAGGTAGGGCGATAACAAGCCCGCCAGCCAATCGAAACGTGTGTTGCGAAAGAGCCGCCCAATTCATATGTGTGCGTGTTGATCCGAAATGGTAGGCGCGGCTGGACTCGAACCAGCGACCCTCAGCTTAGAAGGCTGATGCTCTATCCACCTGAGCTACGCGCCCGCACATAGAAATGATAGCCTACGCACTTATGAGGCTTGTCCTGCTTCTTCTGCTCACCGGAGCTCTGTTCGCTGAAATCCCTACGCCCGAATCCGTCCTGGGCCACAAGCCCGGAGACGATTTTTTTCTTGCCAGCTACGATGAATCGCTCGCGTATTTTCAGAAGCTTGCCGCGTCCACCGACAAGTTGAAACTGGTCAAAGCCGGCAAGACCACGCAAGGGCGCGACTGGTATTTCGCCATCATTTCTTCGCCGCAGAACCTGAAGGATTTCGAAAAGTATCGCGATACGGCGAAGAAACTGGCACTGGTGCGCGGCCTCAATGACGAGCAGGCTCATGCGCTGGCGCGCAGCGGTAAAGTTTTCGTCCACATTGATGGCGGCCTGCACGCGACCGAGGTCGCCGGAGCGCAGCACACCATTCAGCTCGCTTACAACCTGGTGAGCGGCACATCACCCGAAATCACCAACATTCTGGACAACGTGATCCTGATGCTGTGGTTCTGCATCAATCCCGATGGCCAGAACATGGTGGCCCATTGGTACAAACAGAACCTGGGGACGGTGTACGAAGTCAGCAATTTTCCAGGACTCTGGCAGGAGTATGTCGGCCACGACAACAACCGCGACGGATACATGAACAACATGATCGAGTCGCAGGCGGTGACGAAGTATGAGCTCGAATATTATCCGCAGGTCTTCTACAACCACCACCAGACGGCTCCGTTTCCGGCGCGCATCTGGATTCCTCCGTTCGGCGATCCGATTTCGGCCGACGCGCATCCGCTGATGTGGCGCTGGGTGAACAAGTTCGGAACGTCGATGGCGGCGTATCTGGACGAACATGGCGTAACCGGAGCCATGCATCGCGGGCGATTCGACGACTGGTATCCCGGTTTCATCGATCACGTCAACAATTTCCGCAATACGGTTTCTTTTCTCACCGAGACGGCGCTGTATCGCTACGCGACGCCGCACTTTTACACGGTCGACGAATTTCCGCGCGATAAACAAGATCTGCGTACTGAAGTGTTCTACGCGAGCCCGTGGAAAGGCGGCTGGTGGCGGCTTTCCGACGCATGCCAGACCATGCTGCTGGCGTCGATGGCGGTGCTCGATACAGCCGCGAAGTATCGCGAAGAAATTGAGTTCACGCGCTATCAGGCCGGGCGCGACACAATAAACCGGTTCAAAAAAGATCCGCCTTACGCCTACGTGATCCCGCGCGAGCAGCGCGATTTGCCGACCGCCGCGACACTCGTCGAGAAGCTTTTGATCGATGGAGTCGAAGTCACCCAGGCATCCGATAACTTCAAAGCCAACGGTTCCACATACAAGGCGGGATCGTGGGTAGTGTTGATGGATCAGCCCTTCGCGGCGCTGGCGAAGGAGTTGTTCGACGTGCAGAAATATCCGACGGCGAATGCTCCGCCAGCCGCCACGGGTGCGGGGCGCGGACAACAGGCTCCGGCTCCAGTAGCGGCTCCGGCTGCAGGCGGTGGACGCGGAGGCGGCGGGCGTGGCGGTGCAGCGGCTCCTGGAGGCACTGCGGCCGCTCCGGCGAGCCTCACTCAACTTCCCTATGACGTCACGGGCTGGACCCTGCCGATGCAGATGGGCGTCGAAGTGGTCGCGGTGACCGATCCGGTGTCCGATGATTCGCGAAAAACGTTGCGGCGGATCGAAAAAGTAGACGCGATTCCCGGGAAAGTAGAAGGCAGCGGGCCGGTCTTCGCGTTCTCCCACAACTCGAATGCGGCGTTGAAAGCGGTAAACGAGATCCTCGACGGGGGTGGCACGGTCAGCTTCGGCAAGACCGACTCCATGATCTACGCGACGGGCCGCGCCGCGCCGATTCTTCAAAAAGCCGGCGTCGATGCGAAATCGCTGAGCGAAGCGCCCACGGCGTTTTCCGTGAAGAAGCCCCGCGTCGGAATTTACGAGCCATGGGCCGGCAACACCGACGAAGGCTGGACTCGCTGGATCTTTGAACAGTTCCATTTCGCGTTCGCGCGCCTGCACAATGCCGACATTCAGGCGGGCCACTTGCGCGATCAGTTCGACACGATCGTGCTCGCGGAACAGCAGTCGCGATCGATCCTGGAAGGGATGCAGCCAGGTTCGGTTCCCGGCGAATATGCGGGCGGACTCGGCGAATCCGGCGTGGACGCGCTGGGCGAATTCGTCACCGCGGGCGGCACGCTAGTCGCTCTGGGAAACGCCTCGCTGTTTCCGATCGAGCAATTTAATCTCCCCGTGGCGAACGCGCTCGCGGGCCTGCGCTCGGATCAATTTTTCTGTTCCGGGACGCTGTTGAAAATCGAAATTCGCGAACCCAATCATCCCGTAGTCGCGGGGATGCCTGTGGACCCGACAGTAATGTTCGAGCGCAACGTCGCCTTCGATACGAAGCCGAATTTTCACGGCAAGATTCTGGCGGCGTATCCCAAGGAACGCAGTCCTTTGCGCAGTGGTTACCTGATCGGTCCGGAACACTTGCAAGGAAAAGCCGCCGCGCTGGATGTCGAATACGGCAAGGGCCACATCATTCTGATCGGATTCCGCACGCAATGGCGCGGGCAATCGCACGGGACTTACAAATTCCTGTTCAATGCGGTTTACTACAATTCGTCGATGGCGCCTGCGCCGGAGACAGCACCCGGACGCGGCGGGCGTGGGGGCAACGGTCCTGAGGCGCAATGGAAAACGCAGGCGGAGGCTTTGAAGAACGAGCTGACTGCGCTGGCGGATCAGAATCGTGCATACTTCACAGCTCGCGGGCCGCGCGCGGCTGAAGAAGGGAAGAAGCTGGAATCGATGCTGGACGCGTTCCAGCGCGATCGTATTCCCCTACTGGACGATCTTCGCATCGAAGATGCCGCCATAGCGCGTCGTGAAGCAACCTACTCCACCCAACTGAAAAAGCTCGCGGCGGATTTGCGAACCAAGGATTTAAGCGCATCGAAAATGGAAGACCTATTAGACCAGTACAAATTGGCGGTGATCCCGTGACGGTGACTGTGAATCAACCGCGCCACCCGCTTGCTATCGCGCGCGGTTCTGTTTCAGCACCGAACCGCGACCGGCAGGTAGCGGGTCCCCGGGCCTTTCTGGCCGCGATCCTGTTCGCAACACTCGCGTTTGCAGCGATCCCGACGCCGGAATCCGTCCTCGGGCACAAACCTGGCGACGATTTCTATCTCGCCACTTACGACGATTCGCTCGACTATTTCAAGAAACTCGCCGCATCCAGCAATCGGATCAAACTGGTGCAGGTTGGAAAATCCACGCAGGGCCGCGACTGGTACATCGCGTTCATTTCGAACCCGGAAAATCTCGCGCAACTCGACAAAACCAAAGACATGTCGCGACGCCTCGCGGTGGCACGCGGAATCTCCGACGAACAGGCGCACCAGATGTCGCGGCAGATCAAGCCGATCATTCACATCGACGGCGGCCTGCACGCAACCGAGGTCGCCAATGCGCAGCACACCATTCAACTCGGCTACGATCTGGTGGCCAGCGAAGAGCCCGAATACAAGAGCATCCGCGAAAATCTGATTGTCGAGCTGTGGTTTTCCATCAACCCCGACGGCCAGAACATGGTGGCGAACTGGTATCGACAAAATGTGGGGACGCAGTATGAAGTGAGCCCGCTGCCGTTTCTGTGGCAAGAATATGTGGGCCACGATAACAATCGCGACGGCTACATGCTGAACATGATCGAATCGCGCGTCATCACCAAGGCGACTCTCGACACGCAGCCGCTGGTGTTCTACACGCATCATCAGACGGCGCCGTTTCCTGGACGCATTTATCTTCCGCCGTTCGCCGAGCCGATTTCCGGCAACATGCATCCGTACATGGTGCGATGGCTCAACCTGATCGGGTCCACCATCGCGCAGTATCTCGATCAGCATGGGATGACCGGCTCGATGCATGAAGAGACTTTCGACGTCTGGTATCCGGGCTATATCGACAACGTCGGAAATTTCCGCCACACCATTTCATTCTTCACGGAGACGGCCTTGTACCGCTACGCGACGCCGCACTTCTACACAGTCGATGAATTTCCGCAAACGCGCCAGCCGCTGCAAGCCGAGATGATGTATTCGAGTCCGTGGAAAGGTGGATGGTGGCGCTTGGCCGACGCATGCAAGTACATGTACGGAGCTTCCATGGCGGTCCTGGATCTCTCCGTTAAGTATCACGACGTGTTGCAGTACAACAAGTACCGCGCCGCGCGCGAAACCATCGAGAAATTCGAAAAAGAGCCGCCTTTTGCCTACGTGATTCCGCGCGAGCAGCACGATGCTCCCACCGCGGGCGCGCTAATCGAAAAATTAATGCTGCAAGGGATCGAGGTGCATCAATCGTCAAAGCCGGACGCCTGGGTGATCCAGATGAACCAGCCGTTCTCGGGCCTGGTGAAGGAATTGTTCGAGCCGCAAAAATATCCCGACTTGAAGCAGCGTCCCTACGACGTCACCGGCTGGACGCTACCGTATCAAATGGGTATCGAAGCCCACGCGATGACCACTCCGCTTACGGCCGATTTCAAGAAAGGTCTGGAACCGGTCACGTCGATCAAAGGACTTGCCGCGCCGTTCAATCACGATGCCAATGCCAGTCTGCGCGCCGTGAATCAGATCCTCGCGGCGAAGGGCACGGTCAACTTCGCTGGTACGGAGATTTCGGTTTCCGGCATCGACAAATCGAAACTGGATTCGATCCTCGTGGAAAATCATCTGAAACAGGTCCCCACGAAAGAAACCGGCAAGCCCGTCAAGGCCGCGCGGACTGGTCTGTACCGGCCCTGGAACGCCAACATGGACGAAGGCTGGACGCGCTGGATTTTCGAACAGTTCGAGTTTCCGTTCACAAACCTACATAACGCCGACATTCAAGCCGGCCATCTTCACGATAAATACGACGTAATCGTGCTGCCCGATTCGAATGCGCGCACCATCATCGAAGGCCATCGCCCCGGCACGATTCCAGAGCGCTACGCCGGCGGTATCGGACAGGACGGGGTCGACGAGTTGCGCGAGTTCGTCAACGACGGCGGAACGCTGGTGACGTTCAACAATGCGTCGATGTTCGCCATCGAACAATTCAATCTGCCGGTGACCAATGCGCTCGCGGGACTGAATCAGACGCAGTTCCTGTGTTCTGGATGTCTGTTGAAAGTGCACGTCGAAGACGCGAAGAATCCACTTGCGGCGGGGCTCTTACCGGATCCGATCGTGATGTTCGAGCGCGGCCCGGCCTTCGATACGAAATCCGATTTCAAGGGCACGGTGCTCGCGCGATATGCACGCGAACGGTCGCCTCTCGAAAGCGGGTACCTGGCCGGTCCCGAACGGTTAGAGGGCAAAGCCGCCGCGCTGGATGTAACCTACGGCAAAGGGCACGTGATCCTGCTGGGCTTCCGTCCACAGTGGCGAGGCCAGTCGCACGGATCGTACAAATTCTTTTTCAACGCGCTGTACTTGCAGTAACGCTTGTAATTATTTCTTTTCGCGATTTCCTACAATCCGCGTTGCGAAATAATTGATCACTTTGGCTTCATTCCGCGCGACCTCGTAATAGGCCGCCTTCAGAAGCTGGTCCTTGCGGTTGATCAGCGTTTCACGGATGGTTTGCTGGACTTTCGGATCCGCCAGATCGCGCTGCCCGGCCGGCTCGCGCGTGACCAATTTCAAGATGCGATAGCCTTCGGCGGTCCGCTGAACCGGCGTGATTTCGTTCGGCCGCAGCGCCATCACGGCTTTTCTCAGATCCACGTTGGCCTTCTCCAGCGCCGATTCCGCGATGAAACCCAGGTCGCCGCCGTTTTGTGACGAGTTCGGGTCCTCCGAATAGTTCTGCGCGATCTGCGCAAAGTCCTCGCCCTGGCGCAGCCGCGCGTAGATGTTCTCGATTTTCTTTTTGGCCTGATCGTCGTCCTGCGCTTTATCGTTTTTGAGATTGCGTACGTTCGGATCGGGAGCCGGCGTAACTAAGATCTGCGCCAAATGGATCTGCGGCTCGGCCAGGTTGAAGCTGGCTTTGTTGGACTGATAGAAATCGGTGATGTCTTTATCGATGATGCTGATCTGCGAGGTGATCTCTTTGTTGAACAGCTTGGCGACGCTCAGGTCGCGGCGCAACTGCGCCTTCAGATCCTCAGCAGTCAGCTTGCGGGCGTTAAGCTGGCGTTGAAACTCTTCCTGCGTGTATGGCGCCTTAAGCTCGTTAAATTTCGCTTCTACATCAGCGTCGGTGGCCATCAATCCCTGACGTTCGGCGCGCTGCAACATGATTTCACCGTCCACCAGCGTGCGCAGAACTTCCAGCTTCTGAATCTCCGTCTGGTCGTCGCTCGCCCGCTCAGTCGGCGCGGCGAACTGGGATTGATACTGTTTCTCCAGTTCGGCGTAGGTGATGGCGCGGCCGTTCACCGTCGCGGCGACGTTGGCCGGCGCGGACCGGCTGCAGGCGCTTGCGAGCGCGAAGACAACAATCAGGACGACCAACGTTCTGGGCATGAGGGGGTGAAGTTCTTATTTTACAGACATCCGGATGTTTCTGCGGCCCTCTGTGTTTTCTGCGTCTCTGCGTGAGTCTTTACTGAATCACGCAGAGACGCAGACGACGCAGAGGGTCGCGGATCAAAGTATATTGATCCAATGCGCGTTGTTACTCTGTTCCTGCTGCTGTGTCCCGCCTTCGCCGAGACGAAGTTTCTCAAGAATTTCACTTTGATCGACGGCACGGGAAAACCCGCTGCCGCAAACATGGCGATGATCGTCACGGACGGGCGAGTTCAATCCATCGCCTCGGCTGGAAAAATCAAGGCTCCCGCAGGAGCCGAAGTGGTCGATCTGACCGGCAAGTTCGTCATGCCGGGGATAGTCAATCTGCACGGCCACGTCGGCGCCACGGTCGATATGCAGCAGGGCGCCCAGCTCTATTCGCGTGAAAACGTCGAGCGCGACCTGCGTACCTACGCGTCATACGGAGTCACCACGGTCGTGAGTCTGGGCACGGATCTCGATCCGGTGTTCGCGGTTCGTGACGGTCAGCGTGGGACTCGTCCTCAGATGGCTCGCCTCTACACCGCCGGGAAGGGATTCACGCTGAAGGGCGGAAATCCGCCCGCCGGAGGCATGCGCTACGAAGTTGCTACACCCGCCGAATGCGAAGCGAGAGTCGCTGAGCTTGCCGCGCAGAAAGTCGACTTCGTGAAGATCTGGGTGGACGATGCTTTCGGCAAGCGCCAGAAAATGCCCATCGAGCTTTCGCGAGCCATCATCGCCAGCGCGAAACAGCATGGCCTGCGCACGGTGGTCCACATCGTCAATCTTCAGGACGCCAAGGACGTGATCGAAGCCGGCGCGGCTGGAATCGCGCACAGCGTTCGCGACCAGGAAGTGGATCAGGCATTCATCGATCTGATGAAAAAACACGGGGCATGGCAGATGGCTGCGACGCTGACCCGCGAGCTTTCCACGTTCGTGTACGCCGAATCGCCTAAAATGCTGGACGATCCGTTTCTCACCCGCAGCGTTTCGGCCAAAGTGATCGAGATCGTACGTAGCCCGCAGTACATCAATCGGATCAAGTCAGACCCTGAATTTCCGCGCTACCCAGACCTGCTCACCATGGCGCTGAAGAATTTAAAGCGCCTCGCCGACGCCGGCGTGAAATATGGATTCGGAACCGATAGCGGTCCCCCTGCGCGGTTCCAAGGCTACTTCGAACAGCTGGAACTGGAGCTGATGACCGCCGCCGGCCTGACGCCGATGCAGGTCATTACGGCAGCGACGAAAAGCTCGGCGGAATTTCTCGGCGCCCGCGACCTGGGCACGCTCGAGCGTGGAACATGGGCCGATCTGATCGTGCTCTCGAAAAATCCGCTGGAAGACATCAAGAACACGCGATCCATCGAGTCGGTCTACATCGCGGGAAATAAGCTGTAGGCTTATTCGAATTGCTGCCGGAATCGTTCGAACTGTTGCTTGAGCTGTTCCACTTCGCGCTCCAGCGCAGCCACCCGATCATCCAGGGCGGAACGCATTGCCGGAGCGGGTTCCGGATCGGGAGCGGAATCCGAAACGGCTCCTGTAAAGAGATGCGCCCAGCGTCCGCGGCTGGCATGAGCCACGAGCGGGTCGGGATCGTGCCCGGCAAGTGATTCGAGTACCCGTTCCACCTCTTCCATGTCGGCGAAATCGTGCATCCGTTCCGTCCGGCTGCGCAATTCGCCCACCGTTTGAGGACCCCGCAGCATCAAAACGCACAGCAGCGCCAATTCGCGACGACCGAGATTAAGTTTCTCGCCCAGGCGATGCCCGAATTTCTCCACACGATGCCCCGCGCCGCTGATACGGATCGCAAGTCCTTTGTTCTTAAGTAATTCCAAGGCTTGTGCGACGGTGTCTTCATCGTAGGCGACCACCGGATCGCGACTCGATTTTTGATTGCACGCATTCTGTAACGAATTGAGCGTCAGCGGGTAGTACTCAGGTGTGGTGATATCTTTCTCAAGCAGAGCGCCCAACACGCGCACTTCAACGGGATGCAAAAGGTCCACCCGATCAACTTAACCGAAAGGACGTTGCGGCGTCTATCGGGAGAATAGGAGCAACGACATGAGAATATCGACGTTGACTGTGATGGCGGTTTTCGCCGCGCTTCCAGCATTGGCCCAGCGCCAGGAGCGGGCTTTCGGTTGCAACGACGGCAACAACAACGGCGGACGTCAGTTCCGGCATTGTGAAATGCGCGAGCAGTCCACTGGCTTCGCCGGCCGCTTGACCGTGGATGGCGGCATGAACGGCGGTGTTTCGGTGAAGGGTTGGGATCAGGCGGGAGTTATGGTGCGCGCCAAAGTCGAGGCCAATGCCGACGATCTTGCGACCGCGCAGAGCATGGTATCGCAGGTTCGCATCGATCTTTCGGCCGGCCAGGTGAGCGCGTCCGGGCCTTCGCAACTGAACCATCAAGGCTGGTCGGTAAGCTATGAAATCTTCGTCCCGCGCCAGGGCGATTTGTCGTTGAAAGCCCACAACGGCGGGATTTCCATCACCGATGTTCGCGGGAATATCCAGTTCGATACGATGAACGGCGGCGTCAGTCTGAAGCGGCTGGCCGGGAACGTGGAAGGCAAGACCATGAACGGCGGCTTGCAGATCGAATTGGCGGGCGCACGCTGGGACGGCAACAAGCTGGATGCGCGCACCACCAACGGTGGCGTGAACATCACCATGCCGGAGAATTATTCGGCACACTTCGAGGGGTCCACGGTGAATGGCAGTCTGAATCTAGGGATTCCGATGACGGTTCGCGGAGAGATCAGCCGCAGCCTGTCGACGGAAATCGGCGGTGGCGGCCCGACCATTCACGTGGAAACGATGAACGGCGGCGTGAACGTCAAACGCGCCGCGATGTAGAGAATTGTCCACTCTCCTATGGTCGCGACTCTTCAAATTGAGCCGCGACCATCGGAAGCGGCTACCCCCCCGTTTTTTCAGCAACCCCTCAAAGCCCCTGTTTTTCTGAACCGCCGTAGTAGCTGCTAAACTCAATACTTCTTCAAATGGGACTTGGGAATCTGGGCCGTTCTCTGACCGCGCTTGAAATTTTCGATCTGGTCCGCCAGGATCTGGATCAAGTTGAGCGCGAAATCGGGCTCGAAGCGGTCGCGTCGGTGGACGCAGTCACTTATATCGGCCAGTATCTCCAATCCGGCGGCGGCAAGCGCCTGCGTCCGATTCTCGTGCTGCTGTGCGGAAAATTGTTCGGCGAATCGAATCCGGCGCTGGTGCGAATGGCCGCCGTGGTGGAGATGATTCATACCGCGACGTTGGTTCATGACGACGTGATCGACATGGCCAAGACTCGTCGCGGCCGGCCGTCCATCAACGTCGTGTGGGGGAATCATACATCCGTGCTGGCGGGCGACTGGCTGTACATGCAGGCGTTTCAAGTCGCGTTGCGCGAGCGCAATTTCCCGGTGCTCGATCTGCTGATCGAGTTGACGCAGCGCATGGTGGAAGGCGAGCTGTTGCAACTGGAGCGAATCGGCAAGATCGGCGTGACTGAAGCCGATTACATGGAGCTGATCGATCGCAAGACCGCGAGCCTCTTCTCGGCCTGCGCGCGGCTAGGCGCCATCGCCAACGGAGCCGGCGATGCGGCGGAATCGAAGCTCGGCGAGTATGCCTGGAACCTGGGCATCGCGTTTCAGTTGATCGACGACGTTCTGGATTTCACGTCGCGCGAAAAGATTCTCGGCAAGCCCGTAGGCAACGATCTGCGCGAAGGAAAAGTCACACTGCCGCTCATTTATGCGCTGGAATCGGCCGAGCCCGAGGAGCGGCGTCTTATCGAGACCGTGCTGGCCGACGGGAACTACGACCAGGTTCCCTTCGGCAAAATCCTGCACATCCTGCATCGCTACAGAGGCGTGGAACGTGCCCAGGAACGGGCGCTTGCGTTCACCGAAAAAGCTCGCGCGATCATTGGCGATTTTCCCAATTCTGCATATCAGCGGGCGTTGCTCGCGGTGACCGATCTGGTCACCGATCGAGATCACTGAAACAACCCTCAGCGTCAGGAGTCAAAATGATCGTTATTCTGACTCCTCAGTATTCGATTCTCGATACGAATCGCTAACGGCCGCCGTCTTTCTGAGCGTTCTCCCCCTGGTCATCGCCGGCCACAAACACCAGGCCGTGGGGCGCCTTCAAATTAGCAACTAGAGCAGTCAGCAATCCGGTTTCCAAGTCAACTCTCGCGAATTCGTTCAGGCTCCCCACGCACGCATACAGCGAACCGGGGCGCAAGTCGTCAGCTTGAATCGTGAGCACTCGATTGTTGCCCGTGTCTGTCAGGTAGAACGTCCCCCTCTCAGCGGTTACGAACACAGCATCGTCCAGCCCGGAGACAGCGTTGCCGGTGCTCGGGTCGAGCAAAGTCAGAAACGATACTGATTGACCCGGCTTGTTCGGATTCTTAACGAAGATCAGTTGGCCGTCGTCGCCGCTCGTGAGCATCAGACCGCCGCCAGGAATGGACTTGAGCGAGTCTGGATCGTTCTGCGTGGTCGCCTGGTTGTGCTTTCCCGTCGCCAGGTCCGTTCCGGTGGCGCCCATCGTCAGCACCGGGCTGACCTGTAACGGCGACGTTCGGTTCTTCAGAAGCTGGATCGTCGGATCGCTGGCAGCGGCCGGATTCGTATAACTGAGAAAGATCTGTTCGCCCTGGAACACGACATCATCGTAGCCATGTACCGCAGAGGCGACCGCGTAATGGAGCGGAGAGTCGGACGTGATTCCGTGCTCGGGATCAATCAGCGTCAGGGTCGAGTTGCCATCTTGATTCTGCATTGCCCAAACCAAACCCGTCTCGGGTTCGATCTTGAGCCCATCCACCGAACCAGCGATCGAATAGGTGTGGCGGACGTGACCCGTCAAATCGTACTGCACCACGGTACTGCGGCCGCTGAGCCCATGCGACTCGGCGCCATTGGTGTAGCTAACCCAAACCGAGCTGTTCCCCACGGTAATCGAGTCCGGGCCCGTGGCGCCAACTGCTGCCCCGTTCGCAAATATTGAATAAGGATGAATCGTCTGGGCACTCAACATGGTTGCAGCCAACACAGACGACAGCACAATGTGTCTCATGGACACCTCCGCCGTCGACAGTAGCACTCGATTGTGACGGCGGAATTAAGATCCAAACGAACGTGCGTTGCTGTAACGTTTCCGTGGCTGTCCGGTCCACGATGCGATCAAGTCAGGTTCTCACCGCCGCTCTCTCGCGATCGATTAGGACTCGCTTGCGTGCAAGGCCCCAGCGATAGCCGCCCAACTCTCCGGTTCCTCGAATCACGCGATGACACGGGATCACGATCGCCACCGGGTTCGATGCGCAAGCATTGGCGACGGCTCGCGTCGCAGTGGGCTGCCCGATTCCTGAGGCGACTTCGCCATACGACTGCACTTCGCCATACGGAATCGATTGCAGATAGTGCCACACGCGCATCTGGAAAACCGTCGCGCGAATGTCGAGCGGAAGATCTACATGCGGCTGTTTTCCTTCCAAATGGCGAGTCAGTGCGTCCACCCATTTTGCGAAATCAGGATGATAGGGTTTGCGCATCGGCTCGATCTGGGAGCTGGGATATTCACGCTTGAGTTCGCTGAGGAGCGAAGGTTCGCTGGCACCGAAGCGCACGAAGCACACGCCACGATCGGTGGCCGCCATCATCAGCAATCCGACCGGAGAATGGATGGTGACGTGTGTGATGACCAGATCGCGCCCACCCTGGCGATACTGGTTTGGCGTCATGCCCAGATGCGTTCCAGCCCGTTCGTAGACGCGGCTGGCCGATCCATAACCTGCATCGTAGACCGCTTCAGTCACGTCGCGAGCGGTCCGCAGACTGCCCTTGAGCTTGTCCAGCCGCGCCCCTTCCACATACTGACGCGGCGTCACGCCGGCGATGGCTTTGAAGCTGCGTTGAAAATGATACGGGCTCAGTCGCGCCATCTTGGCGAGTTCGGCGAGGCGCAGTTCGCCATCGCTATGGGCTTCGATGTAACGGCAGACTTCGCGGATCCGTTCGGTATTTGGATCGGCTCCGATCGTCGCGAGCGGCCGGCATCGCAGGCACGCGCGCAGTCCGTCGCGCTCGGCGTCCGATGGAGTTGCATAAAACCGGACATTCTTGCGAAGCGGTTTGCGCGCAGGGCATGATGGCCGGCAGTAGACTCCTGTAGTCATGACGCCGAAAACAAATTTTCCATCCTGCATCCGGTCGCGGTTCTGGACCGATTCCCAGCATCTCTCTTGGTTCAACATGTCGCGCTCCTTTCGATCTGGCAGCGATGATTGCTGTTGCTTCGCGCCTATGTGCTTCGGCATTTGAGGACTCCTTTGACGCAATCCAGCGCTCTTTCGACGTCGGACTGCGAGGTTCGCCAGTTGCAAACGCTGACGCGCATGGCTCGACGTCCTTTCCAGGTTGTGCCGGTAAAAAAAGCTTCGCCGGTCCGGTTGATCGCCGCGATGATTTGATCCGTGCGGCGGTCGTGATCGATCCCGGCGGGGTCCAGAAATCGCACCATGCCTTGATTGATAATTGGTTCCGAAACCAGCTCGGCACCCGGCATTTCAGAAATTCCCATGACGATGGAGCGGGCGTGCGCGCAGCACCGATCCACCAAATCGGCGACGCCTTTGCGGCCGAGTTGGCGCAGCGCGGCGTAAGTCGAGAATCCGCGTGCGCGGCGCGACCAATCCGGGTTCCAATCGATCTGATCGCGTGCATCTTCGGCGTGGGTGAGATAAGCCGCGCGATGCGATACTGCAGCCCGGTGAGACGCGGGATCGGAAATGAAAGCATAACCGCAATCGAACGGCGTATTAAGCCACTTGTGGCCGTCTGTCGCCCATGAATCGGCCAGGTCGGCGCCGCGCAGCAGATGACGATAGCGAGGGCTGGCGGCGGCCCACAATCCGAATGCAGCGTCGATGTGCACCCATGCGCCGGCTTGCTTAGCTTTGGGAATCAGGGTCGCGAAAGAGTCAAAGTGTCCGGTATTGATATCGCCGGCTTGCAACAGCACGATGGTCGGAATCGAGGTGTCGAGTGCGCTCTCGAATTCCGCGATATCGGTCAGGTAAGTGACATGCGAACTTCCGAACCCAAGCAGACGCACGGCGCGATCGATGGAGCCATGCCGCTGATTGCTGGAAATGATCCGAATCGGCGGCGCGCCGTACAATCCACGTTCTTCGACATCCCACCCGCGCTTGCCAAGCAGCGCATGCCGCGCAGCAGCCAGGGAAGTCACGTGAGCCATTTGGCATCCGCTGACCAAGGCGAAGCTCGCGTGTTGCGGCAGTCCGAGAATGTCTTTGAGCCAGGCTCCGGCAACTTCTTCGACTACGGCAGCCGCCGGGCCGCTTGCGTAAAGCGTCGCGTTGTTATCCCACGCCGCCGCCAGCCAGTCCGCAGCCAGCGCGGCAGGTAGCGCGCCGCCGATGACCCATCCGAAGAATCGTCCACTGGCCGAGCCGAGAATGCCGCCATCGACTGCGTCAACCAGATCTTTGATCACTCGATCCGGCTCGATGTTCTCATCGTTCAGTTGGATGGCGAGGCGTAAACGCAAGGTCGCTGCGTCCGCAATGGCGTCGACAGGTCGGTGGTCGAGGCCGTCCAGATGAGCCATCGCGGCTTGGAAGGCGGTTTCGAGTGCGTTCTTCACTGTTTTCAGTTTAAGGATGCCAGTGGCGCTAGACTATCCGGAAATTGCGATTCAATCTATTCCGTGTAATCGAGGTTTGACGTGGGCGTGATACGCTACTGGGAAATGCGGGCATTTATATTTGCTCTCTGCCTCACTCTACACGCACAAACCGCCGACCGGCCAGTGCGCTCGGTTACCGATCCCGGCGTTGTGACTACGCGCCAAGCCATCACGCCGGCGGGCGTCCCGATGGTTTTCGAGGGACGCGTGCACGGAGTCGCGTTCGGGAAAACTGCGGCGGAGCTGTGGGTATTGAACGCTTCGCGGCTGTACCAGCTCGATTGGCGTGCCAACAAGATTGTCCAGACGATTCCGCTCGAAGGCTCGCCGGGATTACAGGGGATCGCGTTCGATGCGCGGGCGGGAAAACCGTATGTCGCGATCAATCGGCGCGGCGTTGGCGTCGGATTGTACAGTCCCGCCGCAGGAAAGCTCGAAGCAACAGCGCAGAAGATCGGCGAGACTCTGGCTGGGGCGCTCGCGGTCGCGCCGGGGCTTGCCGTGGTGCCGATCACAGCGAAAAACCAGCTCGCGTTGGTCGACCTCAATATTCTTCTTGGGCATTCGAATCTGATCGCGACGATTCCGACCGGCATCGCGCCGTTTGGAGCCGTCATTTCACAGGCCGGCGATGTCGCTTTCGTTACCAACTGGGGCGGACGTGTGCCGAAAGACGGCGATCGCACGGCGAAGTCGGGACCGGATCAGGTAGTGATCGACGAACACGGCATCGCTTCCACGGGAATCGTGACGCGGATCGATTTGAAGAAACTGGCGGTGACGCATACGATTCCGGTTGGCCTGCATCCCACGGCGATCGCTTGGAACGAACGCGCCCAGCGTGTCTATGTCGCGAATGGGAACAGCGATTCGGTCACGGTGATCGACAGCGAGAGGATGACAGTGAATCGCACGATTGCGATGGAACCGTTTTCCGTGAAGGCGCACGGCATCGCTCCTACTGCGCTGGCGCTTTCGCCGGATGGTGACACCTTGTATGTTGCTTGCGGCGGGATCAACGCTATCGCAGTGGTGGATACCTCAGACTTTGTCACTCCTCTCAGAGGATGGATTCCCACGGCGTGGTATCCCAATTCACTCGCGGTGAGCCGCGATGGGACTTCGATTGCGGTCGGGTCATTGCTCGGGGTGGGGCCGGGATGGCGAGAGGCTCCGAATAAGAAGTACGTGCATGCGGATCGCGGTTCGATCGCCGTTATCCCGGTTCCGGATCGCGCCCAGCTAATAAATTACACAGCGGCGGTAATGGTAAATAATCGGGAGCCGAGACTCGGCGCTCCGGCGATTGATCACGCGGTGTCGATTCCCATTCCGCGGGCTTCCCGCGAGCCTTCGCCGATCGAGCATGTGGTGCTGATCGTCAAAGAGAACCGCAGTTACGATCAGGTGTTCGGAGACATCGCGAAAGGCAACGGCGATCCGTCGCTGGTGATGTTTGGGAAAGACGTGACGCCGAATCAACACAAGCTGGCCGAAGAATTTGTCCTGCTCGATAATTTCTACGCGACCGGCGGCAACAGTGCCGACGGGCATCAGTGGATTACACAAGCGAACGAAACGGATTATTGCCTGTGGCCCGGATACGGCGGGCGCAGTTATCCGTTTAACGGGACCGATCCCATTGCGTATTCGAAGAGCGGCTTTCTTTGGGACTACGCGCTCGCCGCGCACAAGACCGTTCGCGTGTATGGTGAGTACGTCGGCGGCACGAACGTGCCTGCCTCGAAGCGGCCCGAACTGTTGCAACGCTGGAAGACCGGCGGTGATTTCTCGAAGGACTGGGAAGTCCATTCGGAAATCCCGCCGCTTGAAAGCGTGCTGATGAAAAACTTCCCGCCGTTTCAGACCAGCATCCCCGACGTCGCGCGGGCCCAAATTTATATCGCCGAACAAAAGCGCATGGAACGCGATAATTCCATGCCGAATCTGAGCCTGATGATGCTGTCCTCCGATCACACGCGCGGGACCGATCCGGGCCAATCGACTCCACAAGCCATGGTCGCCGACAACGATCTGGCGGTGGGGCAAATCGTGGAAGCGCTCAGCAAATCGAAATTCTGGCCTAAAATGGCGATTTTCATTGTCGAGGATGACGCCCAGAATGGCGTCGATCATGTCGACGGACATCGGACCGTGGCGCTGGCGGTGAGTCCGTATACGCGGCGAGGCCACGTCGATTCGACGTTCTATTCAACGCAGAGCATGATCAAGACCATCGAGCTGATCCTGGGCTTGCCGACCATGTCGCTGTTCGATTTGATTGCCGAGGATATGCGGCAGAGCTTTCAGGATCGCCCCGATTTGACGTCTTACCAGGCCGTCGACGAGAAGATTTCTCTGTTCGACATGAACCCTCCGCTGCGGTCGTTGAAGGCGCAGGCTCGGGCGGATGCGGCGTCATCGTCGAAAATGCGCTTCGATATTCCGGATGCCGCGCCGACGGAAAAGCTGAATCGGATCCTGTGGCGGGCTGTACGAGGCAACGTGCCCTATCCAGGAGCCCGGCATGCCGTGTTCGCGCCGCTATCGTTGGATACCGACGACGACGATCGCAAATAGCCAGTTTTTCTACGAAAGCGGCCAGGGTCCTAACGTTCAGGCTTGGTACACCGTCTTAGAACATTGAGTTAAGATCGTCATTACAGCCTATGTTGAAAAAGATCCCCCTGTTCCTTCTTCTGGCTACGGTTACGTTTGGGCAGCGCCGCGTGGCCCTGGGCGACTGGCCGGATCAGCGTGGGCCGAATCGCGACGGTATTTCCAAGGAAACCGGGCTGCCTGAGAAATGGACGCTGAACGGCGACGGGATGTTGTGGCGCGTCCCGTATGGCGGGCGATCCGCGCCCGTGATCGTGGGGAATCACCTGTATGTACAGAATCCGGTGGGCCGCGGCGCGGAAGAGCAGGAACGGGTGATGTGCCTGGATCCGGACAGCGGCAAGGTGCTGTGGGAATACAAGTTCAACATGTTCCAGAGCGACGCTCCGGCGCATCGTGTTGGATGGGCCTCGCCGGCCATCGATACGGAAAGCGGCAACGTTTTCGCGATCGGATCGGGCGGATTCGTGGTCGCGCTGACCAAGGATGGCAAGAGAATCTGGGACCGGTCGATTGGCGAGGAGTTCGGCGCATTCACCACGCATGGCGGGCGCATGACGTCGCCGATTATCGACGGGAACCTGGTGATCGTCAGTCTGGCCGTTTCAACCTGGGGTAAAGAAGCGAACCGCGCGCAGCGGCTGATCGCCATGGACAAGCGCAATGGCGAAATCGTTTGGGTGGCGAATCCGGGCGGGCGTCCGTATGACACGGCCTACGGTTCGATGAACATCGCAACCATCAATGGCCAGCGGCTGCTGATCTGCGGGTTGGGGGACGGCGGCGCTTATGCGCTGAAACCGCAAACCGGAGAAAAAGTCTGGGGCATGGTGATCGCCAAGCGCGGGCTGAATACCGGCATGGTGGTGAACGGCAGCACCGTCATCATTTCGCATGGCGACGAAAATCTGGATTCCACCGAAGAGGGCATGGTCGCGGCGATCGATGGATCGCAGAAAGGCGTTATCAAGGATTACAAGTGGGCGGTGCGCGGATTTTTAGGAGGATTCTCTTCGCCGATCATGGATGGCGACCGCGTGTATCAGATCGAGAACGGGTCCAAGATGATCGCGTTCGACGTAGTCACCGGAAAGCAGTTGTGGAAACAGCAACTGGGCACCGTGCAGAAAGCGCCTCCGGTGTTGGCGGACGGGAAGCTGTACGTCGGCACGGAGAGCGGGAAGTTCTTCATTCTCCGGCCGCATGCGGATCGCGCAGAGGTATTGAGCGATGTCGACATGCCGATTTCGAAGTACTCCTGCTGCAGCTCGGAAGGAACGCCGGAACAGATTCTGGCGGGCGCGGCCGTCTCGCGGGGGCGCGTATATTTCGTCTCGAGCGATGCGGTGTACGCGATTGGGCCGAAGCGTGCGAAAGCGCTCACAGGGAACGTCGTGGATGAGCCTGCGGAAAAAGGCGAAGGGTCGCCTGCATATCTGCGGGTGTGGCCGACGGAGATGGTCCTGAAGCCGGGGCAGGTCGTGAAAATGCATGCGGCGTCGTTCGATGACAAGGGTCGATTCCTGCGCGAAGAAAACGCCACATGGTCGCTCGACGGATTGAAGGGGACGGCCGCAGATGGCACCTTCACGGCAGGGAACGAGGAGTCAGCCGGAACGATCAAGGCGACGGTTGGCGGGCTGAATGGCGAGGCTCGCGCGCGTTTGACGCATGGCCTGCCTTGGACGGAGACGTTCGAGGAATATAAAGACGGCGACGTACCGCCGGGCTGGGTCAACGCGGTCGCGGGGAAATTCAAAGTCGAGACATTGGATGGATCGAAGGTGCTGGCGAAGACTCCGGATGAGACGCTGTTCAAGCGCATCCGCATGTTCCTCGGGCCCACGGACTGGTCGAACTATTCGTTCGAAGCGGATGTTCGCGCCAACACCAAGCGTCGGCAACTGGGCGACATCGGAATCACGGCGCAGCGCTATTCGCTGATCCTTTATGGCAACGAGCAGGTGTTGAAAATCGAACCATGGGAGCCGGAGATTCAGAGGACGGTGAAGGTTCCGTTCTCGTGGGAAGCGAACAAGTGGTACCGCTTGAAAGTGCGCGTCGAGAACATGCCGGACGGCAAGGTTCGCGTGCGGGGAAAGGCATGGCCCACGGGTGAGGCGGAGCCGGCGGCATGGACCATCGAGAAAATCGATCCGATCGGGAATAGGGAAGGCGCTCCCGGCATTTTCGTGGATGCGCAGTTCGGTGTTTACCTGGACAATTTCAAGTTGGTGAAAAATGACTAAGGCAATTTTGGCAACGGGCGTTCTTCTGATTGGGGCGTTCGTGATTTATGGGTCCGATCCTGGAATTGGCGATTGGCCGATGTGGGGCGGGACGCCGGACCGGAACATGGTTTCAAACCAGAAAGTGGTCTCGAGCTGGGACATCAAGACCGGCAAGAACGTGAAGTGGGTGGCGCAGCTCGGGTCGCAGACGTATGGGAATCCTGTGGTGGCGGGTGGGCAAGTTTACGTCGGGACGAACAATGAGCTGGTGCGCGATCCCAAAGAAGGCGGCGATCGCGGCGTGTTGATGGCGTTCCGCGAATCGGACGGCGAATTTCTGTGGCAGCACACCAACGCGAAGCTGCCGGCGGGCCGCGCCAACGATTGGCCGTTCCAGGGAGTATGCTCGTCGCCACTGGTGGAAGGCGACACGCTGTACTACGTCACGAATCGCTGCGAAATCGTTTCGCTGAACACGAAAGGCGACGGCGCGAAACATGCGAAGGTGAACTGGAAGTTCGACATGATGGAAGAAGTTGGCAGCGAGCCGCACAACATGTCGAATTCGTCGCCGGTGTCGTACGGCGACTTAATTTTCGTCAGCACGTCGAACGGGCAGGATGAAAGCCATGTGCATATTCCGTCGCCCAAGGCCCCGGCGATCATCGCGGTGAATAAGAAAACCGGAAAACTGGTGTGGGAAGACAATCCGGTGGAGGATCGGATTCTGCACGGGCAGTGGGCGTCGCCGGCGGTGGGCAAGATCGGCGATGTGGTGCAGGTAGTGATCGGCCAAGGCGACGGCTGGGTGCGCGGTTACGACGCTCAGACCGGGAAGCGGCTGTGGTGGTTCGACATGAATCCGAAGGATTCGGTGTGGCCCAAGACACGCAACGAAGTGATTTCGACGCCAGTAATTTACGACAACAAAGTGTACATCGCCAACGGTCAGGACCCGGAACACGGCGAAGGCGTGGGGCATTTGTACGCGGTCGACGCGACCAAACGCGGGGACATCACGGATTCGGGACGGTTGTGGCACTTCGATAAGATCCGTCGGTCGGTTTCGACCGGCGCGTTGAAGGACGGGATTCTGTACTACTCGGATTTCAGCGGGTTCCTACATGCGCTGGACGCTTCTACGGGGAAAGAGCTGTGGCAACATGACATGCTGGCGGCCGTTTGGGGATCGCCCATGGTGATCGGCGACAAAGTGTATTTGGGCGACGAAGACGGCGACGTCGCGGTGCTGCAGACGGGCAAAGAAAAGAAAGTGCTCGGCGAGTACAACATGGGGTCGTCGGTGTACTCGACTCCAGTGCCGGCGAATGGGGTACTGTTTATCGCGAATCGGAATCAGTTGTTCGCGTTGAAGGAAGGGTCGATGACGAAGCCGGCTACGGCTTGGTTGTTTCCGAGGCCAGCGTACAGGCGTCAGGGGCCAGGGGCCAGGCTCGGGTTGTAAGGGGAGGTCGGCATTTGAGTGCACTGGCTCCGGTTCTTGTTCTGCTCTGCTGCGGTCCCGCTTGGGCGCAGCTCGTCGATTCGAAATCGGGGATTTTCGGACGGGTCACTGATGCCCAGACACACGATCCTCTCCGCCGCGCGTTCGTGAAGGTATCCAAAACCCAGCAGGAATGGAACGAGATCACAGACGAGCAGGGCCGCTTTCGATTCCCCCAACTGACCAAGGCTGAATACGCGTTGATTGCTCACCGCGACGGATTCAGCGACCGCGCTTACAAAGTCGAGCTGTCCGATTTTGACGATCGAAAAGAGTTGCCTATCGAACTTTTCCGTCAAGGATTGATCACGGGGAAAGTGAGCGACAATCTGGGGCAGCCGCTCGTGAATTGTAAGATTGAGGCGCTCAGCGCGCGCACTCGAGGCGGTCCCGTCCAAGTGCTCGCTTCGGTGGCGACGAACGATCTGGGCGAGTATCGCCTCTCCGGTCTCGATTCGGGCGCGTATCAAATTCGCGCGACCTATCGTAATGGGGGACCGGCCGAGTTCGGACCATCGCCTCCGCTTACGATGGCTACCACGACCCATCAGGGCGAGTTTTCCATCAAGTCAGGAGTTGTGATCACCGGAATCGATTTCGTACTGAATCCCGTGCAGCCGGCGCGCGTCCGCGGCACACTTCACACGGACAATGGCCAGATAGTCAGTGCTGCCCAGCTGTGGATTTCAGGCACATCAGGAGAAGGCGGTCACAACGCGTTTGCCAGAGAAGGGAAATTCGAAATCAGCGATGTTGGCCCGGGCACCTATGTGATTAGTGCCGAGACCCGCGACCCAGACGCGGCGTCCTTCGGCTCCGCGAGCGTTCAGGTGCGTGGCGATGATATGAACGGAATCGATATCGTCATGCGGCCCAGTCCAATCATCTGGGGTCATGTTCGAGTGGACGGAGATGGTTCGAATCTCAAGCTGAATCAGATTTACTTTAGACGTACTGACCAACAAACGGCGTTGGGAATCGAGGCTGGCCACCTAGACAAGGATGGAAATTTCAACATAGCCTTGCCGCCGGGTGAGTACACCGTCAGCCCTGCCACTATCGACGATTACTCGGTGGAAAGAGTCTCATTCGACAACAAACCAGTGACGAACTGGCGAATCCGTGTAGAATCGTCAGCGGAACCGAAGGACTTCGTGCTGGTTCTGAAACCTAAGCCATGAGAACGCTGCTCATCGTGACCGCATTAGCGCCGGCGATTCACGCCCAGATCCCCGTGTCGGTCCGCGTGGTCAACGCCGCGACCAAGGCTCCGATTCCTAGCGCAACGGTTCTGTTCAGCGGAATGCAGGGATCCGATCTCTCCGGCCGTTCGGATTCGTCCGGAGTCTTCGCCGCGACCGCGAAGTCGTCCGGCAGTCATATCCTCCTGGTCTCCCGCTCGGGTTACCGGATGAAATCCTCAGGCGTGATGGGCAACACGATCGATCTGCAGCCTGGGCGAGAATTTCGCACGACCATTGAAATGTCGCCACTCGCGGTGATCTCGGGCCGGATCCTTGATCAGTACGGCGATCCGATCAAAGGTGCGATCGTGCGCAGCATCGACAAAGCCCGCGATCCTGGCCGCGGCGAATACTACCAGGGCTTCACCGCAGGCTTTACAGACGATCGCGGCGAATATCGGATTTCCGACGTTGAGCCCGGCGACCACTGGATCGGGGCCGAGTACGAGAGCCGAAATATTGAAAGGTTCTCTTCGTCTAGCTCGCGATATCGATGGCCTCAAACTGGCGGAATCGTGTTTTTTCCAGGTGTCGCGAGCATTGCCGGCGCGGAACAGGTCAGCGTCCAGCCGGGCGAGGTAAATCGGATCGTCGATCTCCGCATCAATATTCAGCGTGCGGTTAGTGTGAGCGGACGCATCAAGCCGCCGCCGCGGGGCGAACCGCCGCCATCGCCTCAGCCGATGGTCTCGCTTGAACGCGCCGGCCCATACATCGGCTTGAATGCGTTTGCCGGAGGCGGGACGGTTCCGGGACGCGACGGGAAGTTTCAAATTGAGGTGTTGCCCGGAACCTATGCGCTGAAAGCGGCTGACGCGGAGAAGGTGTCGCGACCGCTCATGCTAGAAGTTCGTGACAAGGATATGACGAACCTCGAATTGGAGTTGAACACTTCATACGAATTGCATGGCAGAATCGTCAGCGACGGTCCCGAGCGTCCCGATCTGTCTAAGGTCGTTCTCCATTTTATGGGCCAGCCGGTGAAATTCGATGCGAGCGGCAGTTTCCACCAGTCGCTCGGCGGCGGCACAGCTCAATTCATGTTGCAGAACCTGCCTGACGACTGGTATCTGAAGGACGTGACAATTGCAGGTCGGCACATCAATGGCGAGGAGTTCCAAACGGAGCCTGGAACATCCGAAGCCGTCTTCCTTCTGAGTCCGCGTGGCGCGCGCGTCGACGTGAAAATCGACCGACCGGCAACCGATCTCAAATCTCTGGCGATGGTGTTGCTGCTGCCCGAAGAAGGCCCGATCCCGAGGCCCGAGTCCATGCACGCAGCCGAGTCGGCAGGCGGTTTCGTAATCCGCGGAATCCCGCCTGGAACCTACCGGATCTTCTCGCTCGACGTCAACAGCTACCTACTTGCATTGAACCCCGAACTCCTCCTTACCAAATACCGCCAGCTAGCGCCGCTTATCACCCTTACGGAAGGCGAGCGCAGGAGCATACAGCCGACCCCGCTATTCATCCCGCCCGAATAGATCGGCGAGTAGAAATTGGGGCATTGGTGTACTCGACGGCGGTGCAGCATTAAGATGAACTCATGCCAAGGACGATCGTTGCGATCGGGGGCGGGGAGATGCGGACACGCGGAACCGAAGCGATCGATCGGGAGATTATCCGGCTGTCGGGGAAGAAGAATCCGAAGCTTCTTTTTATTCCAACTGCGAGTTCGGATTCCGAACGATATTGGGAGCACGTCCAGGAATACTTCGGCGACTTTTTGAAGTGTAAGACGGACGTCCTGCTTCTCATCAAAGAGCAGCCTTCGAAAGAGGAAATCCGCAAGAAAATCGTGTCTGCAGATATCATTTACGTTGGCGGAGGCAACACTCTGCTGATGATGCGCGTATGGCGGCGGCTGGGCGTCGATAAACTTCTCAAAACGGCCTACGAGAGCGGAACGGTCCTCTCCGGGATTAGCGCGGGATCGATCTGCTGGTTCGAGTCGGGACACTCCGATTCGATGTCGTTCTACAATCCGCGACGTTGGAAGTACATCAACGTGCGAGGGCTGGGATTCATCAAGGGAATTCACTGCCCTCACTACAACAGCATGACTCGGGGAGTGCCTCGCAGAAAACATTTTCGCGAAATGATCCGGAAGACCGGGGGCATCGGAATCGCGATTGAGAACAATTGCGCGATCGTCTTTGTTGATGGCCGGTTTTACAGGGTCATTACATCCAAGAGCTACACGCGGGCTTACAGAGTGCGCAAGAACGGACGCGAAGTGGTTTCGGAACGGATACGCCACGAAGGGATGCTCGCTCACCTGTCGGGCATGCGTCGGTTGACGTAGCCTCGCGAGTCTAACCGCTCCCTTTGGTCACGGCTCAGACGAAAATCCCGTAGACGACGCAAGGCGATCGTCTACTCTACAGTCACGCGAAAGTTTAGAGCCTTAACTCCTTACCGTTTGTTCGACCTAACGTTTCGCTAGGCCGCGTGTGTTTGGGAGCGGCATTTATCCTTCAGCCGTGAAAGAAAAAAAAAGAGCCCGCGGCTAAGCCAAAGCCGCCGCCGAGGGCCAGACGGGCAGTAGAGTCACCCGCGAAGAAGCAGGTTCGCGTGGTGAAGATCATCATTCAGAAGGTGGAGGCGAAGCTGCAAAAGGAAGTCGCCAAGGCCACGTTGGGAGATTACATCAAGCTGCTGCAACTGGAGAAAGATTTGGAAGAAGGCGAACAGCGGGAGATCAAAGTGACATGGGTGGAGCCGGTGAAGACGGAATCCGAGAACGGGAAATAGAGTATCACCCGCTGGCTTCGCAACAGAGGTTTCACGATTCGCAGGCTCGATTCAAGGGGTTTTCGGGGCCGATCGGATCGGGGAAAAGCGCGGCGCTGTGTCATGAAGCGATCAAGCTGAGTTATGTAAACGCGGGGCGGACCGGGCTGATCGGCGCTCCGACGTACGGACTTCCGTTTCCCGTCAGCTTGCGGCGGAGCGTCAGGATAGGCAGTTGATAGACTGAAGACTTGCTGCAGGTTCAGAACGTTTCCAAGATTTATCGTTTGTATCGCAGGCCGGTGGATCGGCTGCTCGAAGTGTTTCCTTTCGGGAAGAGTTCGGCGCCGGACGAGTTTTGGGCGCTGCGCGACGTCAGTCTCAGTGTCAGCCGAGGCGAGGTGTTGGGCGTGGTGGGGCCGAACGGCAGCGGCAAAAGCACACTTCTTCAAATCGTCAGCGGCATTCTAGAACCCACTCGAGGCCGCGTGATCACGCGAGGAAGGATCGCCGCGCTGCTCGAGTTAGGAGCGGGATTCAACCCCGAATTCACAGGCCGCGAGAACGTGTTTCTCAACGGTGAAATCCTGGGGATATCGCGGCGCGAAATGGAACGCGTCTTCCCCGAGATCGAGAAGTTCGCCGAGATTGGATCGTTCGTCGATCGTCCCGTTAAAGAATATTCCAGCGGAATGTATGTACGGCTCGCATTCGCGACGGCGATTCATGTCGATCCCGAGATTCTGATCGTCGACGAGGCGCTGGCTGTCGGCGATGCGATCTTCGCCAACCGCTGCATCAAGAAATTCGAGGATCTCAAGAAACGCGGCGTGACTGTGCTGTTCGTTTCGCACGATCTGGGCCTGGTGAAGCGCTTGTCGGATCGCGCGGCGTTGATGGTCGACGGACGCGTGGCGGCGTACGGATCGCCGAGCGAAGTGGTGAATCGATATGTAGGGCTCGTGCTGGAGCGCGAGCACCAGCAGCAACCTCAGGCTGAAGAAACACCCGCCGGTACTTTTCGTCATGGCGATGGAGCCAGCCGAGTGACCGAAGTCGCGCTGATCGACGCTCAGGGTGCGGCCACGCGTAGCCTTCAGCCGGGCGAGCCCGTGACCATTCGCGTCCGCGCGCGTGCAGAAAAGGACCTGGAAGATCCCGTGGTCGGTGTGCTGATCCGCAATCGCCTGGGCATCGACGTATTCGGCACCAACACGCGCATTGAAGGCGTCGACCTCGGTTGCGTAACCGCAGGCGAAACCTTCGAGGTCGGATTCACGTTCGATTGCCTTCTGACCCGGCAAGACTATACACTGACCGTTGCCACGCAGTACCGCGAAGGCTACAGCCAGGATTGGCTGGACGATGTGGTCTCGTTTTCGGTGGTCGACGCGCGCGACGTGGCGGGGCTGGCCAACTTTAAAACCAAGGTTGACTGGCGGCGGATTCCTGCGTGAATCAGAACTTCATTTACGGCTTGGTGCTGGGTGTAGTGGTCGCCGTGTTGATTTCCGTCACGGCGGTCAAAGCTTTCGGGGTGAAGACCCGCGACGATTTTCTGGTGGCAGGCCGCAAATTGCCGTGGGGCGTGCTGGTCTTTACGCTGCTCAGTTCGTGGATCGGCGCAGGCAGCCTGTTCGCCGGCGCGGAGAAAGCTTATAAGGAAGGATTCACGGCGCTGTGGCTCGCCGGCGGCGGATGGTGCGGGCTGATCGTGATTGCGGTGATTGCGGGAAGAGCCAGAAGATTCGCCCAATTCACTGTGCCCGATCTGCTCGAAACGCGCTTCAACGCCACGGCGCGCATCATGGCTACGATCGCGATTGTGATTTCCTACACGGTGATCACCAGCTATCAGTTCATCGCCGGGGGCGACATTCTGCATCTGATTTTTCCGGAGATGCAGCGCGCCACGGGAATGTACATCATCGCGGCATTCGTAATCGCGTTCACTGCATCGGCGGGCATGGCGTCGATCGCGTATCTGGACGTCGTGATCGGCGGACTGGTCTCGGCCATTGTCGCCATTTCCGTTCCGCTGCTCCTTAAGGACGCCGGCGGCTGGAGCGCCGTGCATGACGCATTGCCCGCCAGCCACTTCACGCTGCTCGGCGACGGCGGACTATCCAAAGCGGCAGGAACGCTGCTACCCACGATGCTCCTGCTGATCGGCAATCAGGGCATGTATCAGAAGTTTTTCTCGGCGCGATCGGAAAGAGACGCGCGGATCGCGGTCGGCGGCTGGATCGTCGGAACCGTGATTCTGGAAACGCTGCTGGTGGCGCTGGCCGTGATCGGCAGCTCAAAATTCAAGACCGACAGTCCGCGCGAGATCATCCCGCTGGCGGCGCGCCAAGGATTGCCCACGCTCATCGGCGCGATCCTGATGGGAGGAATTTTCGCGAAGGTGATTTCGACGGCGAACAACTATCTGTTTTCGCCCGCCACTAACCTGATGCACGATGTCTACGAACGCTTCATCAATCCCCATGCAACCGGGCGCCAGAGTCTGATCATGTCGCGCGTACTGGTGATCGGCCTGGGCATTTTCGCGGTGCTGCAAGCCACGCAATTTCAATCGATCCTGAACGCGGCGTTGTATGCCTACACGGTCTACGGGGCGGCCGTGACACCAGCGGTGATGGCCGTGTTCTTCTGGAAGCGCACGACCACGGCGGGCGCGGTCACGTCGATTGCGCTCGGAACGGTCGTGACCGTGGCATGGAACGTCGCGCAGGGACTGGGCTGGAAGAATGATCTGGACGCCGTGTACCCGGCCGTGCTCGCGTCGCTGGCAAGCCTGGTGTTCGTGAGCTTGATGACGTCCCCGCCCGCCGAAGAAAAGTGGAGGCCGTTTTTCGAATGAGACTGAAAGAAATTCAAGCCGCTTTGCGCGAAGAGGGCCTCGACGGCTGGCTGTTTTTCGATCATCATCATCGCGATCCGCTGGCGTACCGGGTGCTTCAGTTCACGCCCGGGTCAATGGTGTCGCGGCGCTGGTATTATTACATTCCCGCGCAAGGCGAACCGCGCGGCCTGGTCCACAAGATCGAAGCTTTCACTCTGCGCGAACTGCCCGGCGCGATGTCGCAATACGCCGAGTGGAACGAAATGATCCAGCGTGTGCGCGAACTGCTGGGCGGCGCGCGCCGCATCGCCATGCAATACTCGCCCAACTGCGCAGTTCCCTATGTCGCCATGGTGGACGCGGGAACCGTCGAACTAATCCGCAATTTGGGTGTGGAGGTCGTGACCTCGGCGAACCTGATTCAGTTTTTTGAGGCGCGCTGGACCAAGGAGCAGCTCGAGAGTCATCTCGAAGCCGGCCGCCGCATCGATCGCGTTCGCGGCGAAGCGTTCGCCAGAATTGGGGCCAAGCAGCGTGCCGGCGAGCGTGTCACGGAATGGGACATCAAGCAGTTCATCCTTGCCCGCTATCGCGAAGAAGGCATCTTTATCGATCACGGACCGGATGTCGCCGTGAACGGTAACGCGTCGAATCCGCACTACGATCCGTCAGAACACAGTTGTTCGGAGATCAAGCGCGGCGATCTGGTGCTCATCGATATGTGGGGGAAGCTCGATCGTCCGGGGAGCGTCTATTACGACATCACCTGGATCGGTTATTGCGGCGAGCATGCTCCGGATCGCATCCAAAATGTTTTTGACACGGTCCGCACGGCGCGCGACAAAGCCATTGAAAAAGTACAGGAATCCGTCGCGGCACATCGCGAACTTCGTGGATTCGAAGTGGACGACGCCGCCCGCGCGCATATCCAACAAGCCGGGCTCGGCGAGTATTTCTTTCATCGCACTGGCCATTCGATTGGTGAAGAAATTCACGGAACCGGTGCGAATATGGATAATCTGGAAACGCACGACGAGCGCAAGATTCTCCCCTGGACGTGTTTTTCAATCGAGCCCGGCGTGTACTTGCCGGAGTTCGGGATTCGCTCCGAGATCGACATGTTCGTGGACGAATCCAGCGCCCGCGTGACCGGAGAAATGCAGGAGCGCATCGTTGCGATTTAGGTTCGGATTACTTCTGGCCGTGCTGCCGGCCTTACACGCAGCCGTGGTCTCGCGCGACTGGAGCGATGGGACGCTCACGCTGAAGCTTGACGACGGCTCCGCGGAAATCGAGTGGTTGAGCCCGGTGTCCATCCGATTCGCCCGGTCCTTTGGCGGTCCGCTTCCCCCCACGCGCATTTCGCACGAAAAAGTGACGCCCACGTTTGAGGACGCAGGCTCAGTCCTTTCCATGAAGACGCGCTATCTGACTGTCGAAGTCGATCGCTCCGACGTGCGTGTCCGCGTGCGCAACGCCGAGACGCCGATCACAGACAACATCGCGTCATGGGCCAGCGGCCACGCGAATCTGCAGATGGCATTGAAGCCGGACGAGCGCATCTTCGGTCTCATGGGAGGCCCTAAGCTAAACGTGCGCGGTGAGGCTCTCGAACGCCAGCATGGATTCTTTTTCACCAGCGCGGGATTCGGAATGTTCCTGTCTTCACCCGAAAGTCATAGTTTCGACATGTCCAAAGGCTTCATCGAATCGCGCGGCAGCTCCATCGAATACGAACTGTACTACGGCCCGACCGCAAAAGAGATCATGGAGCAGCACGCTACTGTCCATCCTCAAAACGAAGTGAAGGCTCCAGCGCTCGATCTGCTCTCGCGGGATCAACTGCCGAAACAGGCGGAGGCACTTCCTAATACCGCGGTGCGATCGTGGGAAGCGCTGGCGGCGCTAGTGCGGACTATCAACCAGTGGAGCCTTTCCGCGATCGCGTATCCGGCGCTCGACCTCAGTGTGTTCGATTCCGCCTCGCGCGAAATTAAGGCGCGCGCATCCGATCTCAGCTCGATGCTGCCGATCCTCTATCGCAGCTCCGGCGAGGGCGGCGTCGACGTGACCACTCGCGAATCCTGGACGCCCTACCTGATCACCTATCTGCGCGAGGCCTATGATCGCGGGTACCCCATTATCCGTCCACTGCCCATGCAGTTTTCTCGCGACGCGAGTTCGGAACGCCAGGCGGATGTGTTCATGCTCGGCGATGAAGTGTTGCTCGCGCCCGTGCTGGGGCCCGGCAATAAACGCCGCCTCGAATTACCGCGCGGCAACTGGACCGACGTGCGCACCAACACCGAATATCGCGGGAATCAATTCATCGAAGTGGAGGCGCCGCCGGGCCGCGTGCCCATGTTCGTGCGCAACGGCTGGATCATTCCCTTGGCGGCCAAGGATCGCATGGAACTGCACTACTATCCATCGCTTGGCGGTGAATTCTTTCTGTGGGAGCCCGACGTGAATGAGAATTCGCAGTTCCACGCCGCGCCCGCCGGAGATTTCGTCCGCGTGGAAATCGAATCGCAAAAGCGGCGGACGTATGAATGGGTGTTGCACCACACCAAGGCTCCGCATGACGTGGCGGAGGATTCCGGCGCGTACCAGCGCGCGACATCCCAAGATCAACTCAAACCAGGCACATGGTGGCACGACGCTCAGCAGAACAATCTGCATGTGATGCTGCGGGCCGAGCCGCGCACCGATCGCATCGTGAACATTTCTTTTTGATATGTTCGACCAAATGCGCAAAGTCGTTGCGAAGATCCCTAAAGGCAAAGTGGCCACGTATGGAGCCGTCGCCGACGCGGCTGGATTCCCCGGCAATGCGCGCCGCGTCGCGTGGGCTCTCAGCAAGACTGAAGGAAAACTGCCCTGGCACCGCGTCCTGGGAGCCGGAGGAAAAATCCTTCTGCCGCGTGAAGCGGGAGCCGAGCAGCGCATCAGGCTCCAGGCCGAAGGCGTCGCTTTTCGTGGTGGCAAGGTGTGGATGGAACAGCACGAGTTCCGCTTCCGGGTTTCAAAAAAGCGCCGGGGATAGTATCATGAAATTTCTATGAAAACAGCTCTCTTGGCAGTGTCGATGTGCGCGGCCGCGTTCGCGCAGGACAAAGCGGCCCCAAAAGCCGCACCGGCGAAACCGGATTTGATGAATCCTTCCGCGCTGAACGCGAAAGCTCCGGACACGTTCAAAGCGAAGTTCACGACCAGCAAAGGCGACTTCGTCGTACAGGTGACGCGAGCGTGGGCGCCGCGCGGCGCTGATCGCTTCTACAATCTGGTGCGCGCTGGATTCTTCACTGATTGCGCGTTCTTTCGAGTGCTCCGCGAACCGCGTCCGTTCATGGCGCAGTTCGGAATTAGTCCCAAGCCCGCGGTCGCGGCGGCGTGGGAGCGCGCGCGCATCATGGACGATCCCAACAAGGAATCCAACAAGCGCGGCCGCATCACCTTCGCCACGGCAGGAGCGAACACGCGCACCACACAGCTCTTCATCAACTACGGAGACAACGCGTTCCTTGACGGACAAGGCTTCTCGCCATTCGGCGAAGTCATCGAAGGCATGGAAGTGGTCGACAAGTTCTACTCCGGTTACGGCGAAGGCGCGCCTAGCGGCCGCGGTCCGGAGCAGGGAAAACTGCAGTCGGAAGGCAAGGCATATACAGACCGTTACTTCCCGCAACTCGACCACATCATCTCCGCGACTATCGTTCCATAGCTCTACACGTTTCTTTACGCAGCACTGGACGTTGACGCCGGCCTCAAAACAGAATAGTCTGTAATTGTTTTGGGTCGCGCCTGTGGAAATGACAACTGGTGCCGTTCAGGATCATCGGCTTAGCGCCAGCGCCCTGAGCACAGCTTCTCCACAGGTTTATTGAGAGGCTAAAGCGCACTCCGCAAAGGAAATAAAAATCCTTGGAGCAAATCGTAAGGAACCTGTAATGTAGGACGTTCCCAGAAGATGGCTACCACTGACCTGACATTCGCGAAGGGTTTGCCCGCGAATCTTGATGCCGAGCGCTACGTGCTCGGCTCGGTTTTGCTGAACGACTCGGTGTATCTGCAAATTGCCGGCTCGCTCGATCCCGACGATTTCAGTCTCGAAAAGCACCGCCGCATTTTCGCGCGGATGAAGGATCTGTACGACCGCGGCGAAAAAATCGACCGCGTCACCATCGCCGACGAACTGATCAAGAGCGGCCAGCTCGAATCCATCGACGGCCTATCCTATCTGATTTCTTTGGACGACGGTCTTCCAGAGATCGCCAACCTCGAAAGCTACGTTCGTATCGTCAAGGACAAATCGGTTCTGCGCCGTCTGATCTTCAGCGCGCAGAAGCTGATCGACCGCTGTCTGATCGGCGAAGAGGAACCCGACGAGATTCTCTCCTCGGCCGAAGAAACGTTGCTCAAACTGGGCGAATCGCGTTCGCGCGACCAGTTGCAATCGCCGGGGTCGGTGGTCCGAAATTTCCCCGGTGGCATCGGCGCGTTTCTCGATCCCAGCCAGCGCATCAGCGGCCTCAGCACTGGCTTCAAGCGCTTCGACGAAATGACCGGCGGCCTGCACGGCGGCGAGTTGTTCATCCTTGCGGCTCGCCCGTCGATGGGGAAAACCGCGCTGGCTTTAAACATCGCGCAGCACGTGGCAACGCATCCGTCGATTCGCAAGCCGGTCGCCGTATTTTCTCTCGAAATGTCCTCCGCGAGCCTGCTGACGCGCCTTTTGTGCGCGGCAGCACGAGTCGACCAGCACAAATATCGGGCCGGGTATCTGAACGCCGACGAGCGACGCAAGCTGCAGGTCGCGCTGGCGGATCTGACCGAGTGTCCTTTGTATCTCGACGACACCGCCGGCGTGAATCTGATGGACGTCCACGCCAAGCTTCGCCGCATGAAGAGCGAGCACGGGTTGAGCCTGGTGGTGATCGATTACCTCCAATTGATGAGCACTCGCGGCCGCTCCGAAAATCGCAATCAGGAAGTGAGCGCCCTTTCGCGCGGCCTGAAATTGATGGCGAAAGATCTCGACGTCCCGTTCGTAGTTCTGTCGCAATTAAGCCGCGCCTCTGAAACCCGCCCTGGCGATCACAAACCGCAACTCAGCGATCTGCGCGACTCCGGATCGATCGAACAGGACGCTGATCTGGTCGCATTCATCTATCGCGAAGAGGTGTATAAGAAGGATCGCGAAGACGTAAAAGGCCAGGCTGATCTGATCATCGCCAAGCAGAGGAATGGTCCCATTGGCACCGTGCCGCTGCGGTTCTTGGGACAGTACACGAGGTTCGAGAACCGGGCTGAAGATCTCGGGGATGATCCGATGGAGTAGTTAGCTTTGGACCGAAGTGATGTGCTATCTCTGCAGCACATCACGCGTGCGCGCTGCGCTACGATCTCAAGATGCTTGAGGTTACTCAGATCGATTTCGCAATGCACTTGGAGGACCTGTATTGTGGCCTGTCGCGATCGGTCGACAACTCAGTGAGCAGCATGAACCGGGCTGGTATCGGCCAAGCCGTCTACGATGCCGTACGCCCAAACGTAGGTTCCCTGATAGCGTTCACGATGCAGTTCGCGATCAAGATGATCCTGAAGCCAGTTGAAGCTGACGCCCTGCTTTCAAACCTGTCCCTCATTACAGCTCCCAACAAAACCAATGATCATCTTTGGGCTCGATTTGGAGACATCCCAGGCGCGCCTCTTCTTAAGCGTGCGGCCTCTGAGCACTTGATGGCAGGCTTAGCATTCCAGGAGGTCTGCGCGACAACGGGCAATCGAGACGGAGACAATCTTGTGAGGCAATTCGGTGCGCACCTATTCGCGGAAGTCTTTAACGCGACCAGGAAGGAACTGATGTCTGTCCGCCTACGACTGATCGCGACGTCACCGCCGGACAGCGCTAAGCATTCGCATGAACGACCGTCGTTACCAAATCGGGCGTCGGATGAGATCACAGACTCGCTATCGGAAGGCTGCCCTCGCAACTCTGCTATTCAATTATTCTCTGCACCATTCAGAACTAAGGGACGTCCTGAGCACTGGCTAGTAGCCAAGAAGGCCCAGCTCACGTCGCTGCTACACGACCCGATAACCGCTGATGAGGCGGTCGCCTTGAGCGCGGTTGCGCATGGCGATTGGACAACGCGTTACCTGATGGAGTGGCTGAACAGGCCATCGGATTCTTGGGACGAATACTGCACCAATCAGCGGCGAGTGGCTGCACTAGCTGAACAGAAGGCTAAGGCGCACCTAGCTGAAATTCGAGATCCGGATTGGGCAAAGCGCACACTCTCTGGTGGCGCGAAACAGTGCCCAACCTGCAACGCACCGCCACAAGATCTGAATTGGGTCTGGAGACAGGTCAAAACTGGCGGCGGCTGGTCGACACGCTGCGAAACGTGCGGAAAGGACATCGACTTCTTTCAAATTCTTCGAATTACGCCCAAGATCTAGCGATAGCAAAGGTAGACTACAAACTCAAAAAGGTTGCGGAAGGACTCAGTATCCACCGCTTCCTTTGGTCGCGGCTCATTGCATAGATGACAAACGCCGACCCTGAGCCGCGACCGTAGGAAGCGGTCGATGCTGACGTGTCACGACGGACAAGCCTGCCGCGTGACCCGAAGCCTGCTTGGCAAAACGGCCTAGTCTATCAACCCGCTCCGCAGCGCGAAGCGCACCAACTCGCCAGTCGAGTGGAGATTGAGTTTCTCCATGATCCGCCCGCGATGCGCCTCGATAGTGTAGACGCTCAAATTCAGGGTTGTGGCGATTTCCTTGTTGGTCTTTCCCTCGGCGATCATCTGCAACACTTCGCGCTCGCGGCTGGTTAGGAGATCCAGAGGATCGGTCACGTGTTTGCGATAGTCGGTCAGTACTGCATCTGAAACTCCAGGGCTCAGATAGCCTTCGCCCTTGGCGACCGAACGCACGGCGGCGAGCAGATCTGCGTCGACCGAATCCTTCAGCAGATATCCTCGCGCCCCGGCACGCAGGATTTCGCGGACGTACACCGCGTCCTTGTGCATACTCAGCGCGAGCACTCTCGCTCGGGGTGCCGCCGTTGTGACCCTCCGTGTCGCTTCGATTCCGTTCAATTCCGGCATGGTCACGTCCATGACGATCAGGTCGGGTTGCAGCTTTTCGGCAAGCTCTACCGCCTCGCGGCCGTTACCGGCTTCGCCGACGATTTCCATGTCCGGCTGCGCCGAAAGAATCATTTTGAACCCCTGGCGAACCAGCGCATGATCGTCGGCCAACAGAATCTTGATCACACTGCTACCTTTCCGAGCGGCGCGGAGACTTCGATGGTCAAGCCGCCTGACGACGATTTGATATTGAGCTCGCCGCCTGCGCTCCGGGCGCGGGCGCGCATTCCGTTGAGACCCATGCCGCCCGCTCGCGGCGTCTCCAGACCTTTTCCGTTGTCCTGAATGGTGAGGCGAATCTCGTCGTGTTCGCTGCGCAGGTGAATGAACACGCGCGTCGCGCCCGAATGGCGGGCGACGTTGGTCAGCGCCTCCTGCACGATGCGGAACAGGTGCGTTTCGGTCTCATCCGGCAGCCGCGCGTCGAATTCGGAACGATACTCGACCTCCATGCCGGTGCGCTCGCGGAAGCGATCGGTCAGCCAGCGAATCCCGGCGTCGAGCCCGAAGTCGTCGAGGATGGTGGGCCGCAGCAGTTGCGAAAGCTCGCGGACGTTGGAGATGGATTGGTCCACCAGCTTCATGCAGTCTTCGATTCGGGCGCGATCCTGAGGATTCGCCGCAACGGCGGCCAGGTTGCTTCTGATCGCAGTCAGCGATCCGCCCAGTTCGTCATGCAACTCGTGCGAAAACCGGCGCGCGGTGGACTCCTGCGTTTCCAGCAATCGAAACGAAACGCGGCTCAGCTCGCCGGTTTGCGACTCCATTTGCCGGAACACGCGCGCGGCGATCCGCACCGTGACCACCGCGCCCACCAGCGCGATCAGAAGGCACGCGCCCAATAGAATCGCCGATTCGGTCGCGAGCCGCTCCGACTGACGATCCATATTGCGACGCGTCTCGACAGCTCGCGCATAGGTCAGATCGACCAGCCGCGCCACAACCGAGGTTACGAATTCGTGGCGGAAGAACAGATCACGCGACGATGGGCCGGGCACCGTTTTCTCTGAAAGGATCACTCGCGCCTGCGTCGAAAAGTCGAGCACTGCGCGCTCCAGATTGTTCCAAGCTTCTTCGTTTGGACCGCCACGCGCGTCAGCCACCATCTTGCGAACCTCGTTATCGGTTTGGTCGAGATCAGCCAGCACGCGTTCGCGATCCACCGAATCCGGCGCGCTCGACAAGCGATACAGAGCTTCATTGAGCACGCGTTGTTCGCGCTCCACTTCGTCGAGAAGCCGCGCGGTGACCAACTGATTGTTCACCAGCTCAGCGGCGCTGGAGGCGATGGAGCGCGCGTTGTTCACCTCCACAATCGCGGCGGCGGCCAGCAGCGCAATTACGGCGGCGAAGCCGATCACCAATACCCGTAACAGGTTGCGCATTCAATTTCAGACTAACGTTTATTCATTAACTTTTGCTGGGCGTGCTTAGCTCAACGAAGCTTGGTGGAGTCCCACGCCGGGGTGATCGTAGGAACAACAGATCCGGCGCATTATGGATTCGTGGGTGGCAGAAAGCAACCCGCAAGGAGAAAGAGACCAAAATGAAACGCTTAATTCTGACCTCGATGTTGTCCGCGGTTGCGATGTTCGCCCAGGCGACTGGCGCCACCGCGAGCGCTCCGGCCGCGCAGGGTTCTACGCCCGCTAAGCCGGCGGTTACGAAGCCGGTAGTGAAAAAGCACAGCAAGAGCAAGAAGCCGGTGAAGACCAATCCGGCCGGTTCTACAGCTCAAGCCTCGAAGACGGCTGCTGCGCCCGTAAAGAAGTAATGTTGTGTTTTGGCCGCAGATGAACGCCGATGGGTGTTCGTCTGCGGCTTATTTTTGTGCCACGCCCAGAACATCTTCGACGATCACGGGGCGCGAGTAGTACAGGAACCGTCCGCAGTTTTCGCAGGTCATCATCTGCTCGCCGCGCTTCAGGTCCTGCATGTATTGCGGCCGGATGACGATCTGGCAGGCGGAGCAGCGGCCGTCGACCGCTTCGCCGATGACGGTACCGTGCCATTTCTTGCGGATGCGGTCGTAAGCGCTGCGAGTCGCCGCCGGAAGCTTTCCGGAGACTTCGGCACGCTCCCCCCGTAGCTGATCCAGCTGTTTCTGATCCGCGGCAGTCCGCTCGCGAGCTTCCTTCTTCTCGCGCTCCACCACCTGTTTTTCTTCCTTTAACGCCGCGTCCGCTTTTTTCACGTTCCCGTCCAGCGACTCGGATTCGCCCATCAGCTCCAGAATGCGATCCTCGGCGGTGCGGATTTCTTTTTCGATGTACTCGATTTCGTGCTGGAATGCCCGGTACTGTTCGTTGGTTTTGGCTTGCAGCATCTGATCCCGCAGTTTGGAGATCTTCTGTTCATGCACCTGGATGTCGCCTTCCAGCTTCTTGCGATCCTTTTGATTGGCGGTCAGCGCGGCCCGGTCCGCTTCGAGCTTGCGAAGATGCGATTCGAGTGTCTTTTCAATCGCCGCGATGTGCTTGGGAAGGGTGGCGATTTCCTTCTCCAGCGCTGCAATGGTCTGGTCTAGCGATTGAAGCTGAATCACCAGATGAGTATCTGGATGCATTAACGATTCCAGTTTAGCACGCAGCGCGAAACCATTGAAATGCACGGCGAAGTACATGGAGAACGGCGTCGCGATGTACATTGGAGAGAGCGATGACGCATCCTTTTGAAGCCTTTCCCGCGGTTCCCTTGACCATTGAAGGATCCAGCGTGCTGCACCAGATGCTGCGCGTGCGCTGGCCTGCCTGGCGAGCGCTGGCTGCCGGCGAGCGCTCGGAGATTTTGGCCCAGGCCGCGCCGGCGCTCACCGCAATCGAGAGTGCGACCAGCGCGCTGTTTTCGCTGCTCGGACATAAAGGCGATCTGATGCTGGTGCATTTCCGGAAGAATTTCGATGAACTGGGGGACGTCCAGCGTTGTCTCACGCGCATGCGTCTGTGGGATTTCTTCGAGCAGACTACATCGTATCTATCGGTGGTCGAGTTGGGACTGTACGAATCGACGGTCAAGACTTATCCGGCGCTTGCCGAGCGTGGACTCGAGCCGCATACGCCGGAGTGGAACGCGGCCATCGAAGAGACTCTGGAACGCCAGCGCACCGCGATGCGGCCGCGCTTATTTCCGGACATGCCGCCCCACAAGTACCTCTGTTTTTATCCCATGGATCGCCGCCGCGGTGAGCAGAAAAACTGGTACGAAGTCCCTATGCTGGAGCGGCAAAGGCAGATGCAGGAGCACGGCGAAGTGGGGCGGCGCTACGCGGGAGCGGTGAAGCAGATCATCACGGGTTCCATCGGTTTTGACGACTGGGAATGGGGCGTGGACCTGTTTGCAGAAGATCCGCTCGTGTTCAAACGTCTGATCTACGAAATGCGTTTCGACCAGGTCAGCGCCGTATATGCGCTGTTCGGATCGTTCTATATCGGACGGCGCACGGCGTTCGCGGAGTTGCCGAATCTGCTTTCAGTTTGAGTTAGGATTTCTCACGCAAAGACGTACAGTGAACCCGAATTGAGGACGAACATGGGCTTTCTGCATGGAATCGCCGTGGAGCGCCGGAGGGTGCTGGCACTGGCTCCTGGATTGTTGTGGCGAGGTCGCCTCGTTGCGCAGCGCACGCCCGACACGAACGCTCTGGTTCCGCCGCTGGAGGAATCCGGGTTCCGGTCGATCTTCGACGGCAAGACGCTCACCGGTTGGGACGCGGACCCGGGCTTCTGGCGGGTCGAGAGCGGAGCGATCACCGGCGAAACCAGCGCCACTCATCAGCCCAAACAGAACACGTTTTGCATTTGGCGCGGCGGAAGCCCTGCCGATTTCGAGTTGAAAGCGCAATATCGCATCACCGGCGGCAACAGCGGATTCCAATACCGAAGCGTGGAGCGCCTCGACGTCGCTCGATGGGCGATGCAGGGGTACCAGGCCGACATCGACGCGCAGCAGATGTACACCGGACAGCTCTACGAAGAACGCGACCGCGGCTTTCTGGCGCCGCGTGGAATGTTCAGTTATGCCGGCGACGGCAAGAAGCCCGGTAAAGTTGGGTCGGCGGGCGATTCAGACCCGCTGAAAGCTTTCATCCGGAATGACGACTGGAACGACATCCACATCGTCGCGCGAGGCAACTGGCTGGTTCATTTACTGAACGGCCACGTCATGTGCGTGTTTGTGGACGACGACACGAAACATCGGAAGATGGACGGCCTGATCGGCATACAGCTGCACGTCACCACCACCGGAATGAAGATCGAGGCGCGCGACATCCGGCTCAAGACGTTCTGAGCGCTACTGTTTTAATCCGAACGCGTACACCGTGGAATCGTAGGTGGTGACGAAAATTCTTCCGGCGGAGATCGCGATGCCGCTGAAATGGGTCCACCCGGGCATAGTGTTGCCGCTGGAGAACAATTCTTTCCCGGTGGCCGAATCGAATGCGTAAAGTATCGCGTTGCCGGTATGCATTGCGGCTCTTTCCTTGGAGTTAAACAGCCCGCCGTCGGGTTTCCATTGCCGCGCGAATTCGCCGGTGGAAACGGCGTACACCACGCCGTTGGCGATGATCGGCGGATCGGGCAAATTCATGTCGCGAGAGATCCACATCGGCGTGAGCGCCGGCTTGCCGTCTTTTTCTTCCACCTTGAATGCCATGATGCTTCCATTGGGTGCGGGACCGTTGGCGTGAGCGAACGCCGGCGCTCTCGCGGAAGCGGCGCCCAGTGCAGGCAGGAACAGCCAGCGGCCGCCCGATTCGTCTTCCCAACTCGCAAACGAACCCCAGAATCCTTTCGCCTGGAAATCCGCTTCCTCATTCACCCATAGCGGACTGCGGTACAGCGGCGTTTTGTGATCGCCTCCTCCAATGGCCTTGGCATCCAGCAGCGCGATCACGCCTTCCTTGCCCGCGGATGCCAGCAGTTCCCATTTCTTGAACGGAAAATATGTGGCACTCATGCTTCCCGTGTCGAGATCTTTGCGCGTCAAGTAGGCGTGATTAGATGGCGTGTAGTAGTCCACTAGTTTGAGATCGGGAGGAGCGAGCTGAAGAACCGTGTCCGGCAGCTTGCCTGCGGTGTCGTCATATTGACCGTCGCCGGTCTGCGCGTACACCACTCCCGAAGGACTGACGACCGCGCCCGCCCGTCCCCAGATGCCGGCGCCACCGTTACTTGCCTGGAAGAAATTCACTTTACGCTCCGGCGTGGACAGGTCCATCGTATAGACGCCGGATTTGGCACCATTGCAGCCCTGCGACGTCGTGGTGTAGACGACGTTCTGCTGAAGCCCGAGGCTCCAGTTCTTCGAAAATGGCGGAACAAACTGCGTGGGCGGAATCTTGTCTTCGCCGTTGTGGATGTCGAGGACGTGCAGCTTTCCGTCACTCGAGATGGTGTAGACGCGAAGATCGAGGCCAGTCTTGCCGATGAGCGGCGTAGCGTTCAGCGCGCTGGGGCACAGCCAGGACGGTGTTTGTCTGGGTTTTTCCTCGGTCGTGAATTTTTTCGTCCACAAGATCTTGCCGCTTTCGGCATCGAGCGCGAATAGATTGTCGGACGCTCCGCCGACGATGACGATTTCCTTCATGCCGGTCTGCGTGACCACCCACTCGGCCGCGACTGGCGCGGTCAGCGAATTGAGCTCGCGCGGTTCATTGTCCAGGGAAGCCTTCCACAGAAGAGTCAGATCCTTGGCATTTTTGCGATCGATGTCTTTCTCGTTTTGGGCCCAACCGCTCCGCTGCGGGTTGCCGCCGAAGGTCAACCAGTCGCCAGCGTGCAGCGGCGTCAGGGCACACAGGGTGAGGCACAGCCATTCAGTGCGCGGAAGCATGTAGTTCATTGTAGAGGAGCGCAGGGCGATTGGAGGCCGATCACGTCGCAGGGTTTGGTCGCGTAAGCGCTTCGCGCACGGCATCAGGACGGGCATTGGCAAGGGCCGTGGCGATCTCCGTCGCCCGGTCGTCCAGTTCAAAGGCCGGCGCCACATAGTGGACCAATCCCCAGGCCAGTGCATCCGGAGTCGAGAAGACACGGCCTGTCAAACCCAATTCCAGCGCTCGTCGCTCACCCACTGCACGAGCGATCGCGAGAAATGCGGGACCGGGCCATTTGCCCTCACGGATGTCGGTCAGCCCGAAGCTGGTGCCCTGCGCCGCGATGACCACGTGCGCGTTAGCCACCAGCGCCAGGCCTCCCGAAATGGCGACCCCTTGCACCGAGGCGACAATCGGTTTCGCGATGCGCTGGCCGATGGTAAACAGATCCACCATGCCGGCATCGGCGCCCGCGCAGAATACCGGACCGTCGGCTTCCAAAAGAATCGCACCGGTCTGCTCGCCGGCGGCGGCATCCAGCATTTCTTGCAACAGTGCGCGGCAAGCGTTCTCGTCCAGAACGTTACGCTTGTCCGGAGCCGCCAGCGCGATCCGGCATAGACGGCCGTCCTGTTCCACACGGAGGCTCATAAAGTCTCTATCGCCAGATGTTTGCGATTTCCGTAGGCGGTTGCGGCTTCGAATGCGAAGGACAAGACGCGCCGGGTTTCCAATGGATCGATCAGCGCGTCGACATGGCCGCGCGCGGCGGCATGCCGGGCGTCTAGCCATTTCTCGTAATCCGCCCGCGTCTGCTCGATACGTTTTTGTAGTTCTTCGGGAACAGGTTCGCCGCTGGCTTTGAATTTCGCGAGTTCAGGACCATGCACGGCTTGTACCGCTGAATCGCCTTCCATGACACCGATCCGCGCGGTAGGCCATGCGAACGCGAAGTGCGGATCGAATCCCTGGCCCGCCATCGCGTAGTACCCGGCGCCGCTCGCATGATTCAGGGTCAGAATGAGTTTCGGCACCGTGGCGCAGGCCATCGATTCGACCATCTCTGCCCCGGCACGGATGATCGCGCCGCTTTCCGCCTCCACGCCGACCATGAATCCGGAAACATCCTGCAAGTACAGCAGCGGGAGATTGTTCCGCTCGGCATTTTCGACGAAGTATGCCACTTTGCGAGCCGATTCGGTATACACGATCCCGCCGATTCTCGGCCCGCTGGGCGTCTTCAAGAATCCACGGCGATTGGCGATGACACCGATGGCGCGGCCATGCAAGCGCGCCGTGGCGCATAACATCTCAGGTGCGTGGCCAGGCTGAAATTCGAGGTAGTCGTCCGCGTCGACGATCCTTGCGATCACTTCTTCCACGCTATACGGAAGGCGATGATCGGCCGGCATCAGATCGTACAGACCCTCGGCGGATTTTGCAGGCGCGCTGCCTTTTGGCAACAGCGCCGGCTCGGGAGTCTCCCGCACGATCTGGCGTATGATTTGCAGGCACTCCGCATCGTCCTTCGCCGAATAATGCGCGACGCCGCTGGTCCGCGTGTGGAGGGCCGATCCGCCGAGCGATTCCGCGTCCACTACCTGCCCCACCGCGCCCTTCACCAGATTCGGCCCGCCGAGCCCCATGAAACTAGTGCCTTCCACCATGATGATTACGTCGGAAAGCGCGGGAAGATACGCTCCGCCGGCGATGCACATCCCCATGACCGCGGCAATCTGAGGGACCCTCAGTTTCCGCCGCATCAGCGAGTTGTAGTAGAAAATTCGCGCTGCGCCATGTTGCCCCGGGAAGATTCCGTCCTGGTAGGGAAGATTCACGCCCGCCGAATCGACCAGGTAGATGATCGGTATGCGGTTGCGCATGGCGATTTCCTGCGCTCGCAGAATCTTATGGATCGTCTCGGGCCACCACGCCCCGGCTTTGACGGTCGCATCGTTGGCGACGATCACCGCCGGCCGTCCTTCAATGTGTCCAAGTCCGGTGACGACGCCCGCGGCGGGGGCCTGGCCGCCGTACTGGTCGTAAGCGACCAGCAAACCAATCTCCAGAAACAATGTTCCGGGGTCGACCAGCTTCGCGATCCGCTCGCGAGCCGTCAGTTTGCCGTCTTTGTGCTGCTTCTCGATTTTCTTCGCGCCGCCGCCGGTCTTGATCTGCTCTTCCAGATCCTGAAGACTGGCGACCAGCGCGCGCATGTGATCCGCTGGATTCTGAGCCACTCAATGCTATAGTAATCTCATTGCGCGGGGTCCTTGTTGCACTCGTATGCGTTCTGGCCGCGCTCGCTATTCGCGTGCCGCTGGCGCCGCGCCGTCTCTATAACGAAGATTCGGTGACGCTGGCTCGCGCCGTGGACCGCTACGATCCGCGTCATCTCTATCCGCAGCCCCCTGGCTATCCTTTATTCATTCTTCAATCGAAGATCCTGCGCACGTTCACCGGCGACGTGCCGCGGGCATTTCTCGCTGGCGTAATTCTCGCGACGGCTGCGGCCTTGCTGGCGCTGCTCTGGTTGTCCCGTTCGATATCCGATGCAGGTTCGTCGGCGTTGGCAGCCCTCCTGCTGATCGTCAACCCGGTCTTTCTCTATACCGGAATGACCTCGCCGATCCGTATCCATCTTGCTGCCGTTTCGATTATCGTCGCCCTGCTCTGCTGGCGGGCCTGGAATGGCGACTCGCGATCCGCGTGGTTTTCCGCAGTTGCGCTGGGGATCGGCTCGGGGTATCGGCCGGAATTGCTGGCTCTGCTGGCTCCGCTGTGGGCGATCAGCGTGTGGCGCGCAACGCGATCCTGGAAGCGCTGCCTGGGACCGGCGGCGCTGCTCGCGTTGATCGCCGGCATTTGGATCGTATTTCTTTTATCCCGATTTCCGGACTTGCACGCTTTCCGCGAAACCTTCTCGAAGTACGTGACCGACCAGGCCCGCGACAATTCAGCGATCTTCGGCGCGACCGGCACTGGATGGATCCGGATGCTGTTTCGGGTAGCAATGTGGAACGGAACAGCGATTTTCGGCTGGATGGCTCTGGCGCCGCTCGCGCGCCCGATGTTGAAGACCGGAGTGCTTCCATTTCTGGCGTTGTGGACCCTGCCGTCTATCGCGTTCCATGCGCTGATCCATGTCGAGGATCCCGACCAGACGCTTTCGACCATACCGGCGTTCTGCATCCTTGGCGGGGCTGTGCTGGCGTCGTTCTGGCGGCGAAACCGCGAGGTCGCCGCGATTGGCCTGGCGTCGGCGATCACCGTGAATCTGGCGCTTTTTTTCGCTCCGTTTCCGCTGCGGCCCAACCCAAGATTCTATAAACCGGCAGTGGATGCGCTATGGCAGTTTTCCTACACCGAGACAACCAACGTCCGCGCCAACACCGATGCAGTGCTCGGCGTTCTTCAGCCGTTTGCAGATCGTGAGAGGACGCTGGTGATGTGGAATCGCTCGCCCGTCACGTGGCGTACGCTGTCCTATTACTATCCGAATCTGACGTTTTGCCTGCTGATGGACGATCGCCACGCCGGAACGCGTCCACACGCTGCATTTTGGAGCGACGTCACGCTGCGCGAGCGTTATTTCGGCGATCCGGCCGTGATCCCACTGGGCGACGCGGATCAACTGATCTGGATCGTGGGCGTGCTCTCACCGGTTCGCTCCTCCATCGCCGGGCCGGTCGAACCCTTGGGGGCAGACGTGTGGCGATCGCCAGCCGCGCCGATGAACATCCCAGGTTATCGGCTCGTATGGTAACGTAGGCCGACGAATGTTAGGGATCGACCGGCGCGCGCTCGAAGCCGCATGGACGCTGTTTCTGTTCGCACTGGTGCTGTTCGTGATTTACAGCATCGGCCGAACCCTCGTCATCTTCGCGGTGGCGCTGATCTTCGCGCACCTGTTGGCGCCCATCGTGAACTTCTTCGAACGGCGATTCCCGGCGAGATTTCCACGCGTCGTGTCGCTAGGGTTGGTGTACGTCCTGCTGATCGCCGTACTGGTCGCCGCGAGCATTCCGCTGGTCAGCCGGATTTCCCAAGAAGCCGCGACGCTCACCGCTAAACTGCCCGACGCACTCAAAAGTGACCCCCTGGAGCGCCTGCCGTTTCCTGGATGGCTGGAACCGTTTCGTCCGCAGGTCACTGCATTTGTTCATGACCGCATTTCCGACTACGGCGAGACCATCGGTCCGAAGCTTGCCGAAGCCGGATCGAGCCTCATTCGCGGTATCGGCTCCCTTCTGGGCGTGATTCTTGTTCCCATCCTGAGTTTCTTTTTTCTGAAAGACGGCGCTGCGATTCGCGCTGCGATCGTGGATAGCTTCGACCAGCGGCGCCGGAAACTGGTCAGCGATATTTTTTCCGATACGCACGAGTTGCTGGCGCAATACATCCGCGCGCTGGTGCTGCTTGCGCTGGCGACGTTCACGTTCTATTCGATCTTCCTGGCCGTGATCGGAGGTCCCTACCCGGTCCTGCTGGCGGGGATCGCGGCGATGCTCGAATTTATCCCGGCCGTCGGGCCGCTGATCGGGGGAATCACGATTGTCATTACTGCGGCAGCCACCGGCTACGGGCATCTTCTGGTTATCGTGCTGTTCCTGGTGGTGTACCGGATTTTCCAGGATTACGTCTTGAATCCATACTTGATGAGCGCGGGCGTGGAACTACACCCAATGCTGGTGCTGTTCGGAGTGCTGGCGGGCGAGCAACTCCTGGGAATCCCCGGCATGTTCTTTTCGGTTCCGGCGATGGCGACCTTGCGCTTGATTCTCATCCGCCTCAGGAAGCGGCATGCGGCTTAGCTGCTTCGCATTAGCTGCGCCGCTGTGGGCGCACGCGGTCAGCATGAGCACCGGCGAGCTGCGCGTGGATGGCCCGCTGGCGACTTACGAACTGCGCATCCCTATGTATGAGGTCGCGCCGCTTCCGGATCCCCCAGCGCTGATCGATCACATCCGCTTCGCTGGCGCCCGTCGTACTTCGGCGAAGTGCCGCCAGGATGAAGGCACCTACGTGTGCGTCGCGGATTACGAATTTCCCGGCTTGATCGACCGCGTCGACGTCGAGTGCACTTTCTTTCAGATTACCGTGCCGAATCATGTTCACTTGTTGCGCGTGGTGCAGGGCCCCAATTCCGATCAGGCGGTGTTCGATCAGTCCTTTCCTCGTGAAGTAGTGCGCTTTCTTCCGCCCTCGCGAATGGAAACCCTGGCCCGTGAATTCGGCGGCGGCATCTGGCGGGCGCTGGCAAGTCCGGCGGCGCTGTTCCTGTTGATTCTGATTTTCGCAGGGCGGTCGGGCAGCGAATCGGCGCTGCTGGTCGTGATGTATCTGGCGGGCGAATGGATCATGCGACCCATCGCGCCGCGAATCCCCTGGCCGCTTTCCCCGCGCTTCATTGAAGCCGCGATGGCGCTAACGGTCGCGTATCTGGCGCTGGAAATCCTGACACTACCGGATGCCGGTAAACGATGGATCGTGGTGTTCGTCCTGGGATTGTTCCATGGCCTGTATTTCGCGGCCTTCCCAGCAGGATACCTTGCGGGCGCAGCGTTGATGCAGGCGGCCGTGCTCGCTATTCTGATTACGCTGGCCCTGAAGTTCGCTCAGCCCGCAATGCGCCGTGCGGGCGCAGGAGTGCTTCTGGCGGCCGGAGTGGTGTGGTTCGCCGTCCGGTTGATTCGTCCCATATGATTTGTTGTTGACGTTTATTCTTTCCGTCGCGCGAGCGGCGCGTGGGCCTATCGATCCGATCGCCACATTTACGGTACGACTAAATGGCGGCGGATTCGGACTCCCGTATTGGCCCCTTCCGGAAACGCGAGCACCAAAGTTCCGCCAGCGTCGGTTTCGGCGTCGTATAACTCTTGGTCGTCGATCTCAATCTCATAGTGGGCCCGCGGGGCCAGATTGAGAACGAACACGGCTTCGGCATCGGCACGGAATCGGGCTGATTCTTTGCTCTCGGCAGTCAACAGCACTGCGTCGCCGATACGCACGGGCTTCGTGACCGCGCCGGCGCGAAGCGACTCGATGTGTCCGTCTCGAAAGAGCTGGAGGTGACCGTCGAAGTAACCGATCCACGTAGCGTCCTCATCCCAACTGGTCCGTGCGAATACGTGTCCGGTCGCGCCGTCGTGAAACACCAGCGGGATGTGGAAATAGCTCAGTCCAGGCTGATACGGATTGGCCCACATGAACTCGTAGACGCAGCCGAGTCCGCCGCGCATCAAAAAGCGATCCTGCATCAGCCAACCTTGAAGGTACTGGCTTTCGAGTGCGTTGTCGTCGTAGGCGACCATCGCGAACTCAGCGGCGCGCGACATCGTGGCGTCCTTCAAGTCCGGATCGCCATTGCGGACGTAGACCGGGACGCGATATTCGTTTTCGGGGGCCTCAAGTGGACCCGGGTAATGCCCAGCTAGGTGATCCACGGGCACATTCTTGAAAAAGCCGTTGGCCGATTCGCGCAGATCGATCTTGAGGTTGTCGCGAATCGTGTGCATCATTTCATAGAGGGCATAGAACTGCTCGCGGGGAATCGCAGGCTGGCCGGAGGGTTGACTAGACGTGATGCGTTTTACAATAACGCCCCGCCACCATTTCACGATGACGTCGCGTAGGATTGCATCGCCATGATCGGGCAAGCGGTCTGCGATGGCCATGGCGCCGAGTGCTCGCGCACTCTGCTGCCGAACGTTATCGGAAGAGACCGTCAGCGCCTTCTCGATTTTCGCGCTGAGCCGGTCCGCCTGAGCCTTGGTCATCACGGGTCCACACCAATCGAAGATCAAGGCGAGCTGGCGGAGATCCTGGCCCTCGCCCAGCGCCCACTCGACGGCGCGCTTTCCGGAGGCCTCGTCGCGGGCGACCTGATAGTACAGCGCCCAGGCGAATCCAGGCTCGGGAAGGGGGGCTCCGCCGGTGATCAGGGTATCGAGTTGGGTCCACCTCATCGACTGGCGCGACCGTTCGCGCTGCAGCAGCCGCAGGCGCTGCTTGGTCAGGAGCAGGCGCGGCGAATCGGTGTAGACATGATAGTCCTCGTCGTCCAGAGTCTGTCCTGAAGGTGTTTGGGCGAAGGTCGGGACCAGAAACAGCAGCAGAGAGATCCGGGCGAGCACTCGTGCATATTGTGTCACAGCGACACACCGGACGGGGCAACCACCCGCAACTGAATCGCCAAGGTGGCTCTAAGCCGTTGATTCTGAAGAGCGTATCGCTGGGTCACGGCGTGCATTAAGAATCCACGAATTGATGAAGTACCTTTGAAAACCTGCCCTCTGTTTGCAATGAGCACTGACGGGAGAAGCGAGTGGCTAAATACTAGCGAGCTTGCGGGAGCCGGTGTTTTAGAAGTTCGACCGCTCCTTCCCTTCGTTGGGGCGAGTTGCAACAGAGGGGTTTTTTATAGTGGTCGGCTTTTCTAGCGAGTTGAGATTTTAGCTTCCTGGATGCCGGTCTCGGCCCGGAGGAGTCATGGTGAGGAACATTTAGGACGCGGGCCTCACTGCGGTTTGTTTAGGGGCGATAGCCGGGATCCAAGCCCGTCTTGGGCGGACCGCATCGGAATAGGCTGCACCGTCACCTCGCAGCGCCAATTCCGATGCGGTTTCTTCGAACACACATAGCATATCCTGTTTGGAGCCTTGCGCATAGGTCTAAAAACATCAAGTACTATCGCGCGAAGCACCCTAGAACTTCAGTTGTACTAATACTATTCCATGTGAAACTGCCAGCTTGTCCTATTGGTCCTGCCTGTGGTTCGCCGGGCAAACTGGCGATCGATGCGGGACGTTTATCTGGTAATCCGGTTCACGCGGCATTGGATTCACTACGGTTTCCTGACCCACGTAGTAGTATGCACGCTGGTCGCGGCAGTGGAAGGCGTGCTGGGCCGCTAACCCCCAGGTCGATTGCCGATAGCGTGGTAAGATCGCCCACGTAGTCGTATGCGCCGCCATATTTCGCTGATTGGAGCCGCGATCTTCGCCTCAGGGATTTCCGCGGCACAGCTCGCGGGCGTGTTTTCCGGCACGCGGGAACATCCGGCCATCGCCTACGAAACCCATCCTTTGCGGGATCCCGTTTCTCAACCAAACCGAAGACTCCACGATGGCCGGGCTCAACTTAAGTTCGACGGACCAAGCGGTTATCTGCGCTCCGTCCTCGACTTGCTGAACATTCCCGTGGAATCGCAAATGGCGGTCTTCTCGAAGACCAGCCTGCAGGCGACGATCATCAGCCCGCAGAATCCGCGAACCATCTTCTTCAACGACTCGGTCGCGGTGGCATGGGTGCGCGGCGAACCTTTCGTTGAGGTCGCGTCCCACGATCCGGAGCAGGGCGTCATTTTTTATCTGCTTCCCCAATTTTCGCCCGAGCAAAACGGTATTTCTCATTTGCTTCCCCAGTTTCCGGCGGATGGTCCTCCATTCATTCGCAGGGATGGCCTGTGTCTGCAATGTCACGAATCCTACGGCAGCCTGGGGCTTCCCGGGACGCTGTTGCGGAGCGTATTTCCGGCGGCGAATGGACTGCCCGTACGGACGCTCGGCGATCATCAGGCGGACCATCGCACGCCATACGATCAACGCTGGGGAGGCTGGTTTGTCACCGGCAAGACAGGATCGCTGCGGCACATGGGCAATACGGTTTTCCCGGATCCGGCCGACGCGGCATCGTATACGACGATCGATCCGAAAATCGATACGTCCGTCTACCTCTCTCGCTATAGCGACGTGGTTGCGCTCATGGTCTTCGAGCACCAGATGCGGATGATCAACCTGCTGACCAGGCTCGGATGGGAAGTCCGGTTCGCGGCGTATGAAAAGAAGCCGTTCGATCTGGCGGCTGCTGCAAAAGAAGTCGTTGACTACATGCTGTTCGTCGATGAACCCGCGCTGCCTGGAAAAATCGAAGGCACGTCGGGATTCGTCGAAAAATTCACCGAGCGAGGGCCTCGGGATCGTAGGGGCCGTTCGTTGCGCCAGTTCGATCTGGAGACGCGACTGATGCGCTATCCGTGCAGCTACATGATCTACACCGATGCGTTCGACGCCTTGCCCGTGGAGGCGAAAACGGCCGTCTATCAAGGCATGTGGCAGGTTCTGTCGGTCGCAAAGAACCGGAATGCGATCGTGGAAATCCTGCGGGATACCAAAAAAGATCTGCCTGAATACTTTCAGGTCCGCTAACATAACACTTCGTGCCTGGACCTCTGGAAGGAATTCGCGTCCTCGATCTAACCTCGAACATCGCGGGGCCGTGCGCAACCATGATTCTCGCTGGGCTGGGCGCGGACGTGATCAAGATCGAAAGGCCGGGCTGGGGCGACGATGCGCGGCACATGGCGCCCGTTGATGGTGACGGCTGGAGCGCGTACTTCATCGCGATCAATCGTGGAAAGCGATCCGTGGTGGTGGATCTCGGCACTGTGGAAGGAGTCGCGTTGGTGCTGCGGCTCGCGTCGCGATGCGATGTCTTCATCGAAAACTTTCGCGGTGGAAAAGCCGAAGAGATGGGACTCGGCGAAACGGCGGTGCGTGCGGCACGGCCAGGCATCGTGTATGCATCGCTGTCAGCATTCGGTCCTCGGGGCCCTGATTTCGCGAATCCCGGCTACGATGCGCTGGTGCAAGCGCGGACCGGCATTCAAAGCGTCACCGGAGAGCCAGGGACAGCGGGCGCGCGCGCCGGAGTTTCGGTGCTTGATATGGGCAGCGGGATGTGGGCGGCTTTAGGAATCGTCGCAGCGCTGTTTGCCGGGAAGGGCGGAAGAGTCGACGCGTCGCTATATCAGACCGGAGTGATGTGGATGGCTTACCATCTGGTGGCGCGGCAGATGACGAGTCGCGATCCTGAGCCGCAGGGGACTCGTCATAACGCATTCGCTCCCTATGGCGATTTCGCGACGGCGGATTCGCGCGTGTTGATTGGTATCTCGAACGATCGCTTGTTCGAGCGTCTGTGCACCGCCGTTGGCCTGCAGCCCGACCCGCGGTTCGCGACAAATCGGGATCGAGTGAAGAATCGCACGGCGCTGGATGCGGCGCTGGCGCCGTTGCTTGCGGGCCGTACGACCGGCGAATGGTTGAAGGTCTTCGATCAAGCGGGTGTGCCTGCGAGTCCCATTCAAACCGCGGGCCAAGTGCTCGACGATCCGCAGCTTGCTGCGCTCGGGCAAATGTCGGAGATCTCCGAAATGGACGTTTCTTCGCCCTTGCTGCCGCTCGAGTTCTCCGGTGCTCCCGCCGAAACGGGTCCAGTGCCACGATTAGGCGAGCACACACGCGAAGTGCTGATCGAGGCAGGATTCGCGCCGGATGAAATCGAATCGCTGGCACAACGTAGAATCTTAGAATGGCCTCACCGTCCGAAGAGCAGCGCCTGATCCTGCGCACTGTCCGGGAATTTGTCGATCGCGAAGTCATCCCCGTAGCGAGCGCGATGGAGCATCGCGGCGAATATCCGTTCGCGCTGGCGGACCAGATGGCCAAGATGGGGCTATTCGGCCTGAATGTGCCGGAGGAGTTCGGCGGAACGGAGGTCGATTATGTCACCTTCGCTCGAATCTTCGTCGAATTGTCGCGGGGATGGCTGGGCCTCGCCGGCATTATCGGCACGCACCTGGTGCTGTGCGATGTACTGGTTCGTTTCGGCACCGACGACCAAAAGCGCCGCTTTCTGCCGGGGCTCGCGACGGGTGAGCGGCGCGGCGGGATTTGCCTTTCCGAATCCAACGCCGGCACCGATCTGCAAAACATTTCGACCACGGCAACGCGCGACGGCGAGATGTATCGCGTCAATGGATCCAAAATGTGGATCACCAATGCGCGGAATGGCAATACGTTTCTGCTGCTTGCCAAGACCGATCCGTCGGCAAAACCGGCGCATCGCGGAATGAGCGCGTTCGTCATCGAGAAGGGCGCGCAGGGATTGATCGTCAGCCGCGACATCGACAAGCTGGGTTACAAGACGGTTGAGACCTGCGAGTTGCACTTTCAGGATTTCCCGGTTCCGGTGGAAAATCTGATTGGCGGCGTGGAAGGCCAGGGATTCGTGCACGTCATGAACGGCCTGGAAGCTGAGAGACTCAACGTCGCCGCGCGTGGTCTGGGGATCGCCCAAGCTGCCTTTGAGGAAGCGATTCGCTACGCCCAGCAGCGTGTCACGTTCGGCAAGCCCATCGCGCAGCATCAATTAATCCAAGCCAAGCTGGCCGATATGGCTACGAAGATCGAAGCGTCGCGTCTGCTGGTGGAATCGGCGGCGGAAAAGAAGAATCGCGGCGAGCGCTGCGATCTGGAAGCCGGCATGGCAAAACTGTTCGCCACCGAGACGGCCGCCGAGGTTTCGTTCGAAGCCATGCGCATCCTGGGTGGCAACGGATATTCGAAGGATTTTCCAGTGGAGCGATTCTATCGCGACGCACCGCTGGTGGTGATTGGCGGCGGCACGAACGAACTGCAACGCTTGATTATCGCGCGCCGGCTGCTTGAGAAGTACCCGGTGTCGTGATGGCATTGTTCTTCTTGTTCAGCGTTGCTTTGGCGCTCGTCTGCACTTCCCTTGGCTATCGATGGTGGATGGACCGTATCACGAGGTCATGGCCCGTCGCCGAGGCGAAGCTCGATTCCGGAAGTGTGTCGAGCGCGCTCGTCGCATCGCGCACAAGGAGGCGAAAGCGGTATCTGCTTAACGTCAAGTACTCATATTTTGTTGCCGGGAGTCTTTATGGAGGGACCTGGTTCAAGCATTTCGGGACAAAAGAGGAGGCAGACCACCTCTGGAAATCGCTGAATGAGTTGATGGTGTTGGTGCGCTACAATCCGCGGAAACCGGAGCGGTCGTACTTCGATCCTTATCGCGACGTTCGAGTTGGGGAGAGCCGCAAGGCGTAATCAGGATCTCTTGAGCACGAATACTTGGTCGTCTGGGATGCGTTTATCGAAAGTGACTAACGTCGAACCGATCGCCTTCGCAAGTGCGCAGAGGTAGGCATCGGTCCAGAGATTCGGCGAAACCATGGTTCCTACCGTGAAGTCCTGCCAGAATTCGCCTAACGCGATTGGCTCATTCGCGAATCCTATTCGCCGGTCAGCTCGAAAGGTGCGATAGACTTGCTAGGCGCCCTCGGGATCTATTACCTCGTCCTTCATGACATGATGATTTGTCAGCAGCCGTAGAAATCCTAGTTGTGTGACGCGGCAAAACACCAGCTTTTCTTCGGTCAACCCGGCAAACCATTGCTTCGCCGCTGTGTGGTGAACGTGTTTCTCAGAGGCGAGGGCGATCCAGACGTTAACGTCAGGTAAGTAGGTCATCAAAATCGAACTGCGAAAGGTCCAGCGTGCCGGGATGCTTCGAACGCAAAATAGGCAACTCTATTTCGTGATCGCCAAAGCCGGCAACGGATGCATCCAGGGGCTCAACCGTAATGCGGACGCGCTGCGATTCGCGAAGAGAGAGTTCGCCAACGGGCTTGAGGACTCCGCGGGTGAAGATCGCTTCTGTTACTTGGGCCATGCGTTTTAAGGATACAACACGAACCGTGAATGAGCCGATTCGGGAACCAGAAGATCCCATCCCGACGCATTCTGAGCCGACCCATGGACCAGACAAAAAACACTCATACTATTTGGATACAACATGACCGCTTATAGCGCCAAAGAACAACGCGGTTGGTACATGTACGACTTCGCCAACTCGGCGTTTTCGACCACCGTGGTTACGCTGTTTTTGGGTCCGTATCTGACGGCGCTCGCGAAGGCGGGGGCGGACGCCAATGGATACATTCATCCGTTCGGAATCCCCGTGGACGCGCGCTCCTATTGGGGATACATCGTGAGCCTGTCGGTGATACTGCAAGTTGTGTTCCTGCCAATTGTCGGCGCAGTGGCGGATTACGGGCGGCGCAAAAGAGAAGTGCTGGCAGCGACGGCTTATCTGGGCGCCGTCGCGACCATGGGGATGTTTTTTCTCAAAGACGCCGCGTATCTGTTCGGCGGTTTGCTGTTCCTGATCGCCAATGTGAGCTTTGGCGCCTCGATCGTAATCTACAACTCGTTCCTGCCGGAGATCGCACCACCGGCGGATCGCGACGCAGTGTCGTCCAAAGGATTCGCGATCGGATACATCGGCGGAGGCGTCCTGTTGGCGCTCAACCTGGTCCTGTTTTTGCGGGCGGAAAAGATCGGCATCAGCGAGGGGTTAGCTGTGCGGATCTGCCTGTGCTCGGCCGGCGTTTGGTGGGCGATTTTCACCATTCCGACCCTGGTGACGTTGCGCAATCGCGGACCAGCGCGTGTGCTTGCCGCGGGACAGAGTGCGGTCAAAACCGTGCTGCGCCAGCTCAGTCATACCCTGCACGATGTGCGAAAGTATCCGCAGACCATGACATTTCTGATCGCGTACCTGCTGTACAACGATGCGATTCAGACCGTGATCACGCTCGCGTCGCAGTTCGGAAACGATGAATTGAAGATCCCAGTTTCTCAGTTGACGCTGGCGATCCTGATGGTGCAGTTCGTGGCATTCTTCGGGTCAATCCTTTTCAACTGGATCGCAGCGGCGATCACCGCGAAACGCGCGGTGGTGGTGAGCCTGGTCATCTGGACGGCTGTGCTCATTTACATTTACGTCGCCGTGAAAACGACGCTCGAGTTTTTCATCATGGCCGCGATCGTCGGAATGATCATGGGTGGCAGCCAGGCGCTGAGCCGATCGTTGTATGCGCAGCTTGTTCCTAAGCAGAAGGAAGCCGAGTATTTCAGCATTTACGAAATCAGCGATAAAGGCACCAGTTGGATGTGTCCGTTGCTTTTCGGGCTGGCGATGCAAGTGACGCACAGCTACCGGCTGGCGGTGCTGTCACTGATCGTGTTTTTTATCGCCGGGCTCGCGGTGGTGTTGAAGGTGGATATGGAGCGCGGCGAGCGGGATGTCGCTATGGCGAACGCAAATCCATCAGCTTCATGGTGACCGCAAACATCAGGACCATCAACGCATCGGTGATTTCCGCCGAGCGTCCTGGCAAATAGATCTGGGCGACGCGAAGACAGAACACCAGCGTGGTGGAGCAAATCGCCGCCAATGAAAACGACATCCCCGCGCGCACCAGCAGCCAGACCAGCGCGCCATAGGTGAACGACTTTTCGAGAAACACGCGGCTTCCGCTTTCCCGCGGACCCTGCATGAATCCCAGGAATGGAACCCAGCCGAAGTGCCGCGGCGCGGCAAGGAAGTGAAACGGTTCCAATGCCTGGACAATGACAAACGCGACGAATATTGCCGCGACCACCGCCGCACGCGAGGGAAGGCGAGAAATCACAATGATCCAGGCGATGGCCGCGAGCAGCGCTCCCAGGATTTCAGCGGGAGCGAGCGCGAGATCGACGATCACGATCCGCGCCGCGAGGACGCCTGCCATGAGCACTGGCAGCACCCAGCGCTGGTTGGCGGCGATCGCTTCGAGCACGACAGCGGCGGCGAGCCACAGGGCGAAGTAATGAAACACGTCCAGCGGTTCGAGTTTTGGCTCGACCATCACAGGTCTGATGGCGGTCCAGTACTTGTGCAAATGGATCGATGGAACATACGGAAGCAACCGGCTTCCGGTCCAGCATGCAAGTAGCAGCGCGGCGAAGTTGAACTTCGCGGGCATCCACAGAGCGGCGAGCGCGCCAAGCAGCGTTCCCCCGGAGTTCGCGTACACGTCCGCCATGCTCGGGACACGGCCGGAATCGCAAAATTGTGCGGTCTCAAGCGTGAAGGAGAGCGCCGCGCCCGCGAGCGTGATCAGCAGCAGGGATCCGCCGGAACGCTGCAATGCCCGCAATCCGAAGAAGCCGAGTGGGACATACAGCAGGATATTCGCGAGCAGATCGCCGCGATCCGCCGGTAACCCGGAGGTCGCGAGCAGTGCCGACGGCGAGATGGTACAAGCAAAAAACTGGAACGGAAAGAGCGATCCATAAAGAATCAACACCATCACGCCGGCAGTCAACGCGGCAAAGCGCCGCCGGATTGACGAATGGTCTGGAGCCACGCTCCAGCCTACTTGAGTGTCGCCGTCAGATGAATTTCGACTCCGGCGAGCGCCTTCGACACGGGACAATTCGCTTTGGCGCCGGCCGCAAACGTTTCAAACGCCGCCGCGTCAATGCCCGGGACTTCGCCCGTAGTTTCGAGGTCGATGCGGTTGATGGCGAATCCACTGTCACCCTTATTCAAATGGACGGCCGCGGTGGTCTGGATCGATTTCGGAGGATGGCCGCCGTTGGTCAAGGCGGCCGAAAGCGCCATCGAAAAACAGGCCGCGTGCGCCGCGGCGATCAACTCTTCTGGATTGGTCTCGCCCCCACCCTCGAATCGCGAGCGAAAGGTGTAGGCGCTATCGAGCGCGCCGGTTTCAGTTTTGACGTGTCCGGCGCCTTCCTTGAGGGTGCCGTTCCATTGTGCTTGTGCGTGTCGGATCATGATTGATTATTGCGCGTTGCACGCGGTCACGGTTGCGATGGGCTGGCCGGCATGGCGCTCGTGTATCGCACCTGGCGGCCACGATTCGATAGTTCCAGCACCAGGCGTCCATCCGGCAGCGTCGCGCCGGAACCGGAATACAGCTCGCTGCCCTGTGAAACTTCGAGGCAGGAAATTCTCAGCCTCAGACCCGGCGACATCTCGAAACAACCCGATACGCTGCGGAACTCCGCGTCCGGTGCGAACAGAATCGATCGCCCTTTCAAACTGCCTTCGGCGTGCGCGGCAGCCAGAAAGTCGACCCCTGTGCCGGCGGATTCGAAGCTTCCGTCGAGGTCGAGTCTGCCGCCTTTATACGCGACGTCTTGAAGCTTTCCGTCAAATCGAACTTGCGGCACGTGGCTCGAAAGGTCGATCGCGAGATCGCCGCTCAGCGCCGCTTGATCGCCGCGCGCATTCACGTGAAGCAGGCGCACGAGCGCGCCATCCCACAGGACGCGGGCGCCATCCACGCGCACCAGCGTGTCACCGATTACGAGCGAGTCGATCGAAACGGCGCCATCTGCGCGCCGTTCGGCGAGCCATGCGGGGACCGGCGCCGGGCCGAGCCGCAGCGTTCGCGCCAGAAATCCACGTTCACGGACCAGTGCTGGAGCGAGAAGCCGTTCCAACTCGGCAGCATCAGCCTGAGGAATGGAAATCCTGAACTTGTGCGGACGGGTTGCCTCCGGCTCCCATCGATATTCGCCGGTCAACGCGATTTCTGAAATCCTCGCGCGCAGTTTGCTTATGGAAACGCGATCGCGGTTGGAAGTGACCGATGCAGATTGAATCCGCAGCGGCGCCGCGAATCCTTCAATAGCGATACGTGCATTTTGTAGTTCGTATTCGCCGCTCCATTCCCCGGCTCCGCCCGGCGTCCAGCGGTAGCGAGCCCAGCCGCGCCAGTTGCCCTGTGGAGTTTGTTCGAGCAACGGAATCGCAGCGAGCCCGAACGAACGCAGATCGGCGACGCTTAAACTGCGTGTCGCGATCCGGAGGTCGAGTCCAGCTCCTATTTCGAAGCTGCCTGCCAACTCGGCGTTCTCGCTTTCTCCGATGGTCACGGTCGCTGCGTCCAGCGAGAGCATGTTTCCACCGATCGCGACAGAAGCCACCGCGGCGTGTAGCGGTTGCGCATCGGGCAAGGTAACGGATGCGTCCTGCAACTCGACGCGCCCGTCCAGGCCACCGGGCTGGCTATAGCGGACCGATCCGGAGACGGAACCTTCCGCCGCCAGCTTTTCCGAAAGCGGAGCGCCCATATGTCGCGCCACCTCTACCAAAGTCGCAAGTGGAACCGTGCTCAAAGCGGCTGCGGCTTCCCAATGCGGCGTCGACAGAAGGTCCCAGGCGCGAAACTGCAGCCCGACCTGGGGACTGGGCGTGCCGGAAGTGCTGGAGACGTCGAGCCGCTCGCCATGCAGGTCGAGCGAGCCTTTGTAGCCGACGCTCCATCCGCCGCCTCGCTTCGGCAGAAGATCCCAGCGATGCACGTCATCGACGCGCACGGTGCCAGCCATGTCGAGGTTGGAGGGTGGGCCGTTGAGTTGCGCGTCGAAGGCGACGATGCCGTGCAGCCCGAACCCGTGCTGGTCGAACAAACGGGCAACTTCTTCGATCGCGCTAGGTTCGAGTTCCACGCGCATGTCGAGGTCCTGTCCGGTCCATTTCCCACGCACGAAGAAGTGCCCGAAATTCTGTGCAGCCTGATCCGTGCGCGACGGTGCGCCGGAGAATCGCAGGTCCACCGAGCCATCGCTGGAAGGTGACACGTCCAGATCCGCGTCACTGAAGTAGAAGACCGACTTGGTGTCGCCGAACTTGAAATTGATGCGGCCGCCGCGCATATTGATGGCCGGCATCTTCCCGTTCGCCGGCGTAGCGGCGGTGGCTGGCGTCGCGCCCAGAAGAAACTGGAAATTCCAGGGACCCGCGTCCGTCTTTACCAGGTTGATATTGGCGTCGTCGGCCATGCGGAGGCTGGAAAATTCCAGGCGGCGCGACAAGAGGCTGAGCAACCGGATGCGCGCTTCGAGCATCCGCACGTACATGAACGGTTCGATGCCTGCTCGCGGATCTTCGTAGATGGTGACATCCTGCACCTTGAAGCCGGGGCCGGTGAAGAGATTGATGTAGACCTTGGAGACTTCGACGCGGCGTCCCAGGCCACGCTGAATGGCGCGCTCGATTCGTGGGCGCATGAAATCGACGTCGACGTAGGGCGCTCCGAATCCGAGCGCCACCACCAGCGCGATTGCGATGATAACCAGACGTTTCATTGCGCCAGCGCCCGGTAGGCTTCGGGATCATCTATATCGGCGAGGACTCCGGGATCGTTGACGTCGACATAAATGACTCGATCCGCGTGTTGATTCACCACGTTTCGCGTCTGTTCGGTTGGGGCAAGTGAAAGGAACGCCGGCATGAGCGATCGCGAGACGCAGACCGGATGCCCGCGCCGGCCCTCAAAACGCGGGATGACGATCGCGTCGTTGCATTTGCCGAGAATTCGAACCAGATCCGCCAGAGTCTTCTCGTCCACGGTGGGGCAATCGACCGGTGTGAACAAGAACCCGTCGGCATCCGGTGGCACAGCCGCTAGCGCGCATTGCAGTGAACTTAACTGTCCGCGGTCAGGATCGGGATTGATGACGACAGTCGCTGTCACGCGCTCGCGGATTGCGGCAGCGTGATACCCGAGCACCACAATGACGGGATTGCAAACCTTTGACAGCACGCGCACCAGTCTCCCTGCAAACGTCTCACCGCGATATTCGAGCAGTGCCTTAGGGCTTCCCATCCGGCTGGAAGCTCCGGCGGCGAGAATGATGCCTGCAATCACTTCAATAGGGCACGCAGATTTTCGTGCGCGAAGATGGATTTCGAAAGCGACCGCCAATCGGCATCCGGCGCGCGGCGGACCGCGATCATTTCGGCGACCACGGAGATCGCGATCTCTTCCGGCGATTCCGCCCCAATCTCCAGCCCCATCGGCGCAAAAAGCTTCTCGAATACGGAGCGCGGGAATCCTTCTTTTTCGAGCTCGTGAATCACCGAGATGGTCTTGCGTTTACTGCCGATCATCGCGATATACTTCGCTGGCGTCGAAATGGCCCAGCGCAGCACACGCATATCGTCGCGATGCCCGCGGGTGACGATCACAACGTAACTCGACGACGTTACCGGCAGCTTGGGAAATACAGCTTCGTACTCCTCAGCGTACGTTTCGTCGGCCTCGGGGAATCGCTCTTTGTTGGCGAACGCCTCGCGATCGTCGACGATTACCGTGGCGAATCCGGCCAGGTTGGCGACCTTCGAAATACTTTTCGAAACATGCCCACCGCCGAAAATAAAAGCGCGGGGCTGCGGAATTACCGGCTCGACGAAGATGTTCAATTGACCTCCGCAGATCAGCCCGTTATCGTAGGCGGCATCCTGGCCCAGGCTGAACATGAGATGTTTCGGCTTCTCGGTTTCGATCACTTCGCGGGCCGCCGTCCAAACTTCGGCCTCGACGCATCCGCCGCCGATGGTGCCGATCATCGAGCCGTCTTCGCGCACCAACAGCTTGGCGCTTTCATAGCTCGGAATAGACCCGTTAACTTGCACAATGGTCGCCAGGGCGCACTTCTGCCCCAGCTTCCGCAAGCGGACGATTTCGTCGTAAATGTCCATTCGGTTAAATTATAACGGCACCCAGGGAGCGGCGTCCAAGAACTGGCGCGGCGTCAAGATGGCCGTGCGTCCATAAGGGTTGAGATCGAGCAGATGGCGATCCCCGGTCACGATGAAGTTGGCATTGGCAGCGACGGCGCATTCGAGCACGCGATTGTCGTCCGGATCGATGCAATCGGTGACGGTGATCCTCGGCACGACCTGAATGGCCCCACGCCACGTGGCCGAACCAACAGCGCGGATTTTCATTTCGCTCCAGTCGAACTTCCGCCGAAGCGTTTCCTCTCGGCACGTTTGGGCGAGCGCCTAAGCTTTCTTACAGCGTGCACGGCGGCGATGACTTCGTCCTCGGAGCGGACACCCGCGCGCTCTGCAGTTCGGCGGCCGTAGACGTTGACATCATCCCACCAGCTCTTTCGCTCGTAGTGACGCAGAGCTTCGCGGATCAGCTCACTCATGGTCCGGTTCTCCTTGCGCGCAATACGTTCTGCACGTGTGAGCATCTCGGGAGGTAAGGTAATCGACACCGTTTTAGTGGTGCGCATACTTTCAGAGTAGCGCAAGACTAAGCATGGCGTAGCATGATCGTGCACAATTGGGCGATCTTAATGTATAACAGTCGAATGCGACGGCATGAATGAGCACCATCCCGCGGCGAGAATTAGTGAATCGATTCGTCAAATCAGCACTTACCGGCATCGTGAGGCTGGTGTACTTCTATGTTGTATTGCGCGCGTTCGTGAGGCTCTACCCAGTTATGAGCGATGGCCTCCGCCTTGTCGTGTACCTCGCAGTTGGCGCTTCTATTGGTTATGTAGTCAGCGTTTACGGCAACCAACGCGTGATGGTGAACATTGGCGCGGGCGCGTTCGCATCCTCTGTATCTTACGCTCTGAGCACGTCGATTTGGGCTTACCGGGCGGCGGCGGAGCGGATTCCTGGGGTTCCCGTAGACTGGCAGACGCAATTCTGGTTTCTGCTTTGGGACCATCCGATCACCTGCGCGCTCGCGTTTAGTGTGATCGTAACCCTCGCCCTGCGTATCCTTCCTAGGAAAGCGCCGCTGCCGGTATCATGAAGACTCGTGCCCCAATCTTTCGACGTCATCATCATCGGCGCCGGCCATAACGGACTCGTCGCCGCTGCGTACCTTGCCCGAGCCAAACGGAAAGTCCTGGTTCTTGAGTCTCGCGAACTGGTCGGCGGGTGCGCCGTCACGGAAGAAATCTGGCCTGGCTATAAGGTTTCTACGGCGTCGTATTTATCCAGCCTGATGCAGGAGAAAGTCGTGCGCGAGCTGGAACTCGAACGCTACGGGTACACGGTCGACGCGAAAGATCCTGCGTTCTTTTCGCCGTTCCCCGATGGACGCCACCTGTTCATGTGGCAGGATCGTAGGAAAACGCTGGAGGAGATAGCCAAGTTCTCCAAGCGCGACGCCGAGCAGTATCCCAAGTATGAGGAGCGGCTGGAGCGGCTAGCCATCGTCGCGGAATCGCTGCTGCTCACCACGCCGCCTCCGTTTCCGCCGCGGGCAGTCGATCTACCTCAGTATTTGAAGCTGGTCGGCAAGATGAAAGGATTATCGAGCAAGGAAATCGTCGCGTTGATCAAGATCTTCACGCAAAGCGCGGCGGAGTTTCTGGATGAGTGGTTTGAATCGGAAGAGCTGAAGGTGACGCTCGCGACCGACGGCGTCATCGGCGCGAACGGTGGACCACGGTCGCCGGGTACCGCTTACATTCTTCTGCACCACTGCATGGGTGGCGTGAATGGACATCGCGGGTTGTGGGGATTTGTCCGCGGCGGCATGGGCGCGGTTTCGAATGCCATCGGCGATTCCGCCCGCGCGAGCGGCGCGACGATTCGAGTCAATGCTCCCGTCGAAAAGATTCTGGTGCGAGACGGGCGCGCGCAAGGCGTTGTGCTCACTACGGGGGAAGAAATTCAGGCGAAAATCGTCGCGAGCAATCTCGATCCGCGCCGCACGTTTCTCAAGCTGATGGATGCGGCCGATCTCGACGGGGACTTCCTGGACGGCATCCGCAAGTTCCGATCGGAGGGAACGTCGCTCAAGATGAATCTCGCGCTGAGCGGATTGCCTGAATTCAAGGCTCTGCCTGGCTCGCCCGGCCCGCAGCATCGCGCGACCATGCATATTTGCCCATCGGTCGAGTACATCGAACGAGCTTGGGATGACGCCAAGTACGGCCGCCCGTCGCAGTCACCGCTGATCGAGATGACTATCCCCACCATGTACGATCCATCGCTTGCTCCGCCGGGCCGCCACATCATGGGGATTTTCCTTCAGTACGCGCCGTACACGTTACGAGGCACGACTTGGGATGAGCAGCGCGAGCCCTATACCGAACGCATTCTTGATGTGATCGAAGAATACTGTCCGAATATCCGCTCTGTCATTGTCGAGCGGCAGACGCTCACGCCGCTGGATCTGGAACGCCGTTTCGGGATCACTGGCGGAAACATTTTCCACGGCGAAATGAGTCTCGACCAGATGTTCGTACTGCGGCCGGTGGCGGGATGGGCGCGGTACCGGACACCCGTGAAAGGCTTGTATTTATGCGGCTCCGGCGCACACCCAGGCGGCGGCGTTATGGGCGCGCCCGGCCACAACTGCGCGCGGGAAATCATTCGCGACCGTTAAAAAACACTTCACGCTAAGACGCAAAGATCGCCGAGAGTTCCGTCACATGACACCAGGGTTGTCCAAACTCCGCCACAAATACCACGTAGCGACCGACGCGTACGGCCGCCACGCCGTGGCGATGCGATGCATCTCGTCCGGCTTGGGTAGTTCGGCGAGCCCGTAGGCTTTCTTGATGGCCGCGCGAATCCCCAAGTCGCCGGTGGGCAGGACGTCCGGACGCTGCAGCGCAAAAATCAGGAACATATGCACGGTCCACACTCCGATCCCCTTGCAGCGCGTGAGATGCTCGATCACCTCGGCGTCCGTAAGCGTCCGGCAGCGCGCGAAATCGACGTCGCCCGCTCGCGTCAGCCGCGCCAGTTCTCGAATATATTTCATCTTCTGTCCGGAAAGCCCTAGCGAACGCATCCGCGCCGGCCGCAGCCGCAGAATCGATTCAGGGGTGAGCGGATCGTCCTTCGCCGCCGCCTGCAAACGTCCGAATATGGTCGCCGCGGCTTTCCCGTGCAGTTGCTGATAGACAATCGACTGGACCAGCGTCTGGAACACGGGTTCCCGGTACTCGATTTTGTAGGGGCCAACCCGCTCGATAATGGATCCCAGGACCGGATCGGCTTTTTTTAGGTGGTTCAAAGCTTTGCGCATAGTAACTGAACGTTCGCCACGTGCATCTATGATTGTAATTATGAAGGCCCTCTCCATTCTGGTCGTTTTGTGCCCACTCGCGTTCTCGCAGGAAGAGCCGACCATCAAAGTCGACGTGAACCTGGTCAATGTTTTGTGCTCCGTCCGCAACAAGAACAACGGGTTGGTGGGCAATCTCGAAAAAACCGACTTCAAGGTGTTCGAAGACGGCAAGGAGATGGAGATCAAGTATTTCACGCGGGAAACCGACCTCCCGTTGACCATCGGTCTTCTGGTCGACACCAGCAAGAGCCAGGAACGCCTGATGGACATCGAGCGCCGCGCGGCATACGAATTCTTCTCCAAAGTTCTCCGCAAGAAGGATCTGGCGTTTCTGATGCAGTTCGGAGCCGAGGCTGAACTGTTGCAGGACGACACCAATTCGCCCCGTCTGTTACAGGAGGGATTAAACCAACTGCGTCTCAGCGTTCCGGTAGGCGGCCTGCATCCGGGTCCGGTACCGACCCAGCAGAGTCAGGCCGGCACGATTCTATTCGATGCGGTCTATCTTGCGTCCACGGAAAAACTCAAAGGCGAAGTGGGACGAAAGGCGATGGTTCTGATCACGGACGGCGTGGACACCGGCAGCAAGATTTCCAAAGACAAAGCGATTGAGGCCGCGCAGAAATCCGACGCGATTATCTACAGCATCGACTATGAAGATCCGGGCGCATACGGCGGAGGTTTCGGCACCATCCGGCTGGGCGGCGGTCAGGGTGAAGGCGATCTGCGCCGCATGTCGAGCGAAACCGGCGGGCACGTCTATAAGGTGGACCGCAAGAATTCGCTGGATGAAATCTTCCGCGAATTGCAGGAAGAGATGCGCTCGCAGTATTCGATCAGCTACTCGCCGCCGAGCGGGAAAAAAGACGGCTCGTATCATAAGCTCGAAATCCGTGTTGCGGCTAAGGATTACAAAGTCCAGGCGCGCAAAGGATACTACGCGATCGAGAGCCAATAGACCCGCGCTTAAAGTGGCTCGAAGTGCGAGAACATGTTCTGGAATTCCGGCAGGTTCGATGGTGTCTCATACCAGCACACTGCCTCGAATCGCTTCCATAAATCCAGGACGGCAGGATTCTTGTGAGCGCCCTCAATTGCCTCCTGGGAAACCCATTCAAAGACCTCAATGATGGTTCCGTTGGTAGCGCGCATCACGATCGAAGTGCGTTCCGTAACCAAACCCTGGGCGCGTAGTGGAGGCAGATGATTTCGAACCAACTCCAGCAGCGCTTCCTCGCAACCGGGCCTGGGCTTGTAACAAGCGACTGAGATCGATCCCATCCGAACGCCTCCCTGGGCCGTATTAGATCACATCCGCGAAGCTTCGACGCAGCCGGTAAAACCACGCGTGACCGAACACCGCAATCGCGATCGACACCACCCATAGCACTGCTAGCGGGGCCAGGGACGGCGCGCGATTCCCCAGGAAAATCTCGCGATAACCGCGCACCAGTACGAAGATTGGATTGAATGCCAGTACACGCATCGCGCTTGCGGGAAGATTCGCTTCGGGGTAGCAGATCGGGGTCAGAAAGAACCACAAGGTGAGGATGAATGTCATGACCGTCGCAAGATCGCGCACGAACACTCCCAACGCCGCGAGGAACCAGCACAATCCCAGCGTCAGCAGCAGCTGCGGGACGATCAATAGCGGGAGCCATACCACCGATCCGGGAATCGCGTGCCGCGCCGCAATCAGGCCGGCTAAAAAAATCGCGAGCCCGAACGCTTCCGTGACGGCTCCAGAGATCACCAGATTCACCGGTAAAGTCTCCAGCGGAAACACTAGCTTCTTGACGAAGTTCCGATGCTCCAGGATGACGTAGGTCGATCGCCCCACGGCTTCCGAAAACGCGAGCCATGGCAGCATCCCGGCCAAAAAATACAAGACGTAACCGACGCCGGATGCGTCGGCGCCGAAGCGCGTCTTCAATACGACTCCGAACACAAAGGCGTAGGTTGCCATCAGCAGCAACGGATTCAGAAACGTCCAGAGTGCGCCGAAAAAGCTGCCTTTGTAGCGTGACAGAATATCGCGGCGCACCATCGAACGGATAAGCTTACGATTCCTCCACAACGATCGTGGCGGGTAGATCAGCGCTTTGGGAATGGATCGAATGGCGCGCTCGCGCCGCAATGCGCCGGTGGTTGAGATGCGCGGCGGCGACATTTCGAGCGCGCCGTCATGAACCTCTGCGTCGATCAAAACGAACCGGTTGCGATCCTCCACCGGGGCGACTTGTACGCGGTACGGACCGTCATCCTCCGGTAGCGCGACGCAAAGATCGACCTTCTTGTCGCGAATCTCGCGCCATTCGCCTTCAAACAGAAATGCGCCCGTCGCGGGATCGTAGATCTGCCAGCCGACCACGCACGGCGCGTCCAGCTCGAAATGCACACGGATCGCGTGTCCTTCCACCGCCGCGGCAATTTTTTCAAACATGGCCATTTGTTCGCTGGGCACTAACCGGTCGCTGTCGCTCGCGGCTCTGTTTCCACTGGACCGAGCCGTGAGCGTAGCGACCGGTTCCTGACACCTAGCTATACAACCACGCCGGATACCGATCCTTCACCAGTGAGACCTTGCGCCCCACCACGTAGATTCCGTCTCCGCGATAATCTCTTGACAGCATATACCGGTCGAGCAGATGCTCCACCCATCCGAGTTCGGGCTTTGGCTCGTCACGAAACGGACCGGTATCCAGCGATTCCACGTCGAATCCCGAAATCTCCAGCAGAGCTTTGATCTCCGGCGCTGTGTATTCCCGATTGTGGCGCGCGTCCACATCGCCCGATTCGCGCGGGCGAATGTAGGCCGGAAACAGCATAGGATGGAAGCCTTGTAGGATTCCGGCGACAGCGCGCAGGGAAGCGATGTTCGGCGTGGTCAGCACCAGATGGCCGCCCATTTTGAGAACGCGATTAATTTCGGCCATCATGTGCATGGGATCGGCGAAGAGATGCTCCACCAATTCGCAGCACAGCACAGTCGTAAAGAATCCGTCCTCATACGGAAACGCGTCCTTCTCCGCGTCGAACAGATCGATGCGGCACTCGAACGCTTCTCCCGATTCGCTGGTGACCTTTTTGCGAGCTGTCTGCCCGGCCGATCCGTAATAGCACCCGTAAACTTCGCCGTAGCCGAGCCGCGTCTTCAGCGCCGGCGTGATCTGAAGATAGGCGCCCATCTCGAGCGCACGATCCCCGGGACTGCCCTGCGGCGTAATCTGAAGTGTCTTTTCCAGGCGCGTCAAATGGCTCTCGACGTAGGCGCGCGATCCGTCCTCCACTGGCGCCCAACTGGCGATGTATTCACCGGCGACGGTGGCCGCCATCGCTTCGGGCTGTGGCTCTTCGTGCGCAATCGCGGCGGGAGATTCAGGCGCAGTCCATTCGCGTCCTTCGGCCACCGATTCCAGAAATTGCGCGTAACGCTTCGCTACCGATTCCCAGTTGCACTCGCGCTCCACCCATTCTCGCGCCCGAGTTCCCAGACCGCGCGCGACGTCGGGACGCGACACAAGCATGTTGAGATATTCGAACAACTGCTCCTCTTCGGTCGCATCCACGGGAGCTTTAAGGCAAATCTCGTCGGGATATTCGCGAAACGACCCGACGTCGGACACGACCACGGCGCGTCCCATCCCCAGCGCCCGCAGCAGCGTTCCGGAGCTTTCGCCGACGGTCGGGTAGCGAAGATTCAATACGATATCGCACGCGCTCACGTATCCGTTGAAGTCCTCGATGGGCGTGAATCCCAAATGCCTCACATGCGCCGAGAGCCCCAGCGAGTGAATCATCGAGTGAAGCGGCAGCTCTTCGTGCGCTTCGCCGACCAGGATCATACGCGCGTCGGGTGCGACGCGGATCAGCCTGCGAAACGCCCGCAGCGATTCGGCGATACGCTTGTACGGTTTCAGGAATCCGAAGATGCCAATCAGCGGCGTGTGTTCGGTCAAGCCTAGCCGTGTCCTGAATTTCATCCGGTCGCCATCGACAATCCACGCGCCATGGGGAATTTTGGCGACCGGTCCAGCGAATCCGGCTGCGCGCAATTCGGCTTCGACCGCGCCACTATGCACGATCGCCGCCTTCGATCGCGCCAGAATCGACCGTAGCATCGGGATCTCATAGTCCGGCCCGCGTTCCAGCGTCCGGACGTAGCGCTGCGCATACGCCAGCGCGTCCGGTCCAGCGTTGATTGCCACTTCGCGGAGGTACGCGTCCCAATCGTTCCGACGGATGGTCAAATCCGCGATCAGATGATGCAGATTCGCTTCATGCATCACCACCACGCCGGGGTGCTTCATCGCGGCTTCATAGGCGAATGTGTGATGCGGATTATTGCCCAGCTGATACACGGCGACGTCGAAGCGCGCAGGATCGAAATTGTTGTCGGTGAAGGTCTCGACCTGCGCGAAATGCTTCAGATGTTCGAGGACCGCCGCGGAGTAGTCCGCGATCCCGCTCTTGGTGGGCGGCAGCGGCGAGAGAAACGCAATCCTCATGCGGCCGTCAATGGGACCTGCGGGTCGCGCTTACAAACAAGGTCCTATTGGCCCTTCTCACTGCTGCAGCTCCACTGAAATAATTCCTGGCGAAAGGGGGATCTTTGCGATCAACGGAATCCGCGCAGCATCGCGCGAGAAAAAGATCTCGGCCGTGACGTTCGAGGACGGACCTTTGATCGCGGCAACGATCCGGTCGGATTCCATGCGTTTGTCCCCCAGCTTGATGGTCTGCACGCCCTTGTACTCTATGCGTACGGAATACAACGCGCCGAAGACCACTTGCTGTTGCGGCACCAGCTTGCCCTGTTCCAGTTCGCGCCGCACGAACTGAATAAATGTCAGAGCGTCGTGCGCGCACGCGGACATCGATTGGTCCGACTTGCCGCCGTCGTTTTTAGTCTGACGTGTCGCGATGTGCTGTTCCTGGTCGAATGAGATGTGCTCATCGGACTTGTGGCGTCCGTGTGTGAAGCTCTTGTCGAGCTGTACGCTGCACAAATCGCCGGATGCCGTGGATTGATAGTGATCCCGCACGGCGAAGCCGGGGATGCTCGCATCGACATCCAGCACAAAATCCCATGACTGGATGGAACTCTTCGGGCCCGATCCGGAGGTAAAGCTGGTGGAGCGGAGCGTCGCCTCGCCCAGATTCAATCCGCCAGGGTAATTGATGGTGTAGTGCAGTGATTCCGCCGATGCGGAAACCAGAACAAGAAAAAATACGAGAGGCTTCATGAACTTGCACGCGCTTTCAGCGCGACGCTTTCCTTCCTCGTTCCAGAGAGGACGCGCCCCGCCTCGGCAACATCATAATAGACCTCGAGGGTTCGTTTGGCTGCCTGTTCCCAACTGAACTGCGCCGCGCGATGCGTGCCCAACCGTTCCAGCCGCGCCTTCAATTCGATATCGAGCAGCACATCGCCCATCGCGCGAGCCATTTCTTCGGTCGAATGCGGATCGAACAGGATGCCCGCTCCATCGGCGACTTCCGGCATCGCCGTCAGGTTCGAGCACGCCACCGCCCGAGCACACGCCATCGCTTCCAGAATCGGCAGGCCGAATCCCTCGTAAAACGACGGAAAGACGAACAGGTCGCAAGCGCCGTAAAGCTGCAACAGATCGGCATCGTCCACGAAGCCGGTAAAGTCAACCCGATCGGCGACGCTGCTGGCGGAAACTGCGCGATGCAGTTCCTTCGAGTACCAGGTTTCCTTTCCCACGAACACCAGCCGGTGCTGCAGTTGTGTTTGCGCCCGCACCAGTTTTTCGAATGCGCGCAAAAGGCCCAAGTGATTTTTTCGAGGTTGCAGATCGCCCACGGTGAGGACAAACGGCCCGCGAATGTGGAATTTTCGTTCCACTGCGGCAGCCGCGACCTGCCGTTCGATCGGCCGGAATACCGAGGATGCTCCATTCGGCACCACAGTCACTTTTTCCGGGTCGATCGAGTAATGCCGTAAAATCGCGTCGCGCGAAAAATCGCTCGGCGTGAGCACGCGGGCTGCGGCCTCCACGGTTCGCTTGACGGTAAATTTGAGCTGCGTGGCCCTAAAGCGCGTGAAATACTGCGGATGTTCCAGAAAACTCACGTCATGCAGGCTGACCACCAGCGGAACGCCGCAGAACAGCGGCCCCGTGTACTGGACGTGCAACAAGTCGGGACAGTCTCTTCGCAGCCGCACTGGAATGTCGACGCCCAGCCGGCGGAAGGGGTTTGCCGAGACGCGGCGCTTCTCGAACCGCTCCGGAACGTCCTGTGTTGCCCATGGCTTGGAGACGTAAGCCAGAAACTCATTGTCCTGATCCAACCGGGCGAAATAATTCAAAAGGTTCCGAATATAGACTTCGTTGCCGGTAAGGTGACAGCCGATGGCGTGAGCGTCAACCGAGAATCGCATGCGCGAAGATCCAGTATAGCGGCTAAGTACCGGACTTGCCGTAACAGTCTTAACGTCCTTTAGGTCCCCGATACAGCCCCTCTTACAGATTAAACCAATTCCTTTAACCCTTGCGGGATCGAAGAGTTACGACGGAGCAATCGTTTGGCCATTTCCGGTTATCGCGGATGGAATGCGATCGAAGCGAGCAGCAGGACCAGGAACAGGATGGCGGCTGCGGCGCCGAGCGCCAGCGCCAGGATTCGTGATTGGATCGGCCTGGAAGCAATTCCAGACGGTTGTTCCGGCCTCGTTGCGATCTGAACCCTGGTCGGTTCGGAATCGAAGAGCTGTGCAAACTGCTGATCCAGCGTTTGCATCGCCACACTCTTCTGGTCCAGCCATTCGCGGAGACTCGCGAAGCCGGCCAGGCGGTCCGTGACCACATATGGACGACCCTGAATCATTCCGCGGTCGATCACGCGATGGCGTTCCACATCCGGCAGATAGGCGACCTTCGTAAGCAACGCCAGGTTATCCGGACTGGGCCCATTCGCGAACACGTGCACCTGGACCGGGCGTTTCGTCGTGATTTCACGAGCATGATAGGTCTGAATCCCGTCGTCGTGGCGCAGTTCCAGCAGCTCGAATCGACCGAGGCTCACTTGGTCCATAGTTTCATGGATCTTTTCATTGTCTTATACCGTAGGATGCTGGCATGGGCCATTTCGTTCCGGATCTAATCCAGGATTTGAAATACGCTTTTCGAACCATCCGCTGGAATCCTGGATTTCTCGCCGTGGTGGTCTTGTCGGTCGCGATCGGTGTTGCCGCGAATACTACCATATTCAGCATCGCAAACGCGGTGCTGTTTGGCGCGCTTCCGGTACGGGAGCCGGACCGCCTGGTGAACCTCGCCAACGACCAGCAGGGTTCAAGTTTTTCTTATCCGAACTATCTCGACTTACGCCGCTGCGAAGCGTTTGAAGATGCCGCCGCGCATTTCCCGCTGACGCCGGTCAGCTTCAATTCGGGAGGCGCGCCGGAACGGATCTGGGGAAGCATGGTGAGCGGGAATTATTTCAGCGTCCTGGGCGTGCCGATGTCGCACGGCCGCGGCATTCAGCCGGAAGAAGACCAGCACCGCGATGCGGTGATCGTGCTGAGCGATGCGCTTTGGAAGCGCCGCTTTGCCGCCGATCCCGCGGTGGTGGGCCGCACCATCATCATGAACAATCGCCCGTGGCGCGTCGTGGGCGTCGCAGCGCCGGGATTTCACGGGTCCGATCGCATGCTGATTGCCGAGTTCTGGGCGCCGCTCTCGATGCAGGATATTTTGCTTCCGGAAATGACGCGGGAAGAACCGCTGACGGCCCGCAACAGTCAATGGCTGTTTCTTGAGGCGCGCCTCAAACCGGGCGTTTCGAGGACCCAGGCAGCCGCGGCCGTGAACGTCGTCAACGCGCAGTTGGACGAGACCTACCGCAAAACCGAGCGCAAATCGAAAATCATTCTGGAGCCAGCCGGAAAGCTGCCGGGCGACATCAGCTCTGGAGCCGGCGGAATTATGGCTGGATTGATGATCGTGGTCGCCCTGGTGCTGGTGATCGCGTGCGCCAACGTGGCGAATCTGCTGCTTGCGCGTGCGGCCGGACGGCAACGCGAAATCGCTCTGCGGCTCGCCGTGGGCGCCGGCCGCCGCAGGTTGATCCGGCAACTTCTGACCGAGAGCTTGTTGCTCTCCACGCTCGGAGCAGCGGCTGGATTCCTGCTGTCCTTCTGGACCACCGCGTCGATATCGCGTGTGGAACTGCCAATTCCGATTCCGATCGATATCCATTTCGCTCCGGATCTGCGCGTATTTCTATTCACTGCCGGGCTTTCCATTCTGACCGGGATTCTGTTCGGACTGGTGCCCGCGATCCGGGCTACGCGTCCCGACCTGGTGGACGCGATGAAGACCGGCGATATTCAGATCGCCGGGTTCCGCCGCTTCGGTATGCGCAATGCGCTGGTGGTGACGCAGGTGACGTTCTCGCTGGTGCTGTTGATCAGTGCGGGTCTGTTTCTGCGGAGCTTGGGGAAAGCGTCCTCTATCGAACTGGGAATGCGCACCGGACCGGTTCTTTCGGTGGCGTTCGATCCGAACCAGCATTCGTCATCGCCGGAGCGGATTGCCCAACTTCTCGATCAAGTGCGGCAGCGCGTGGCGGCGCTTCCGGGCGTCCATTCGGTCAGCTACGTCAATTTCGTTCCACTCAGCGTGATTGGAGAGCACAACCGGTTCCAGGCGGGGGATTCGGAGAAAGTTCCCTCGGTGGTCTTTCACATCGGCAGCGGATATTTCGAAACCATGGGCATTCCTGTGCTGGCCGGACGCGATTTCGGACATGAGGGCAAAGCTCCGGTTGCGATCGTCAATCGAGCGATGGCGGAAAAGCTTTTTCCCGGCCAGAGCCCGCTGGGGCTTCAGATACGCAATGAACGAGCGACATATGAAGTGGTCGGCGTTGTGGCCAATTCCAAACTATCGTCGCTCGGCGAAGGCGATCGCGCGTGTGTGTACACAGCGCTCGATCAGAACCTGAACCACATCATGAGCCTCAGCGGCGTCGCCTTGGTCGCGAATGCAGCCAATCCCGCAGGGACCATCGAGGCCGTGCGCCGCGAAATCCTGACGATCGATCCGAATTTGGCCCTATTCAATTCGCTCACCATGCGCGATCAAGTGGAAAAGGCCATGCTTCTGCCGCGCCTCATGGCGACGTTGTTCACGGTATTCGGCATTGCGGGCTTGTTGCTGGCCGTGGTCGGGTTGTATGGCGTCATGAGCTTCTCGGTCGGCCGCCGGACCAAAGAAATCGGCATCCGAATGGCATTGGGCGCCGAACGCTCGCGAATAGTGAAGATGATCACCATACAAGGTCTGGTGTTGACCTCGGTGGGCGTGGGGGCGGGTGTGGGGTTGTCGCTGGCGGCATCGCGATTCGCGGAAAGTTTCCTCTTCGGCGTGAGTCCGCGCGACGTAGTGACATTTATCGGCGTGCCCCTTGCGCTGGGGGCGGTCGGATTCGTGGCATCGTTCCTTCCCGCTCGTCGGGCTGCGAAACTGGACCCGATGACAGCATTGCGATATGAATAAAGTAAGATGTGCCGAAGCATTAAGGTTCTGAGACGCCCGGCCGAGCCGGCGACCCGTGAAGAGATGTCAGCGGCCGCGCTGCAGTTCGTTCGCAAAGTGAGCGGCTATCGCAAGCCGTCGCGCGCCAACCAGAACGCTTTCGACCGCGCCGTAGTGGAGATCTCCGATTCCGTGGAAAAACTGCTGGCAGAGATGGGGGGCGGACCCCCTGGTCCGCGCGCGAACCCCTGATCGCGCCTTTTCTGAAGCATGTCCACTTTCGACCCCCTCGTTCGTCACTAGACTAGAGGAGAAAAACAATGTCTCAATTCTTGCTTGTTCTACACCACGACCCCTCCGGCATGGCCAAAAGCAGTCCGGAGGAAATGCAGAAATCGCTCGAGAAATACATAGCCTGGACCAAGAAGCCGTTCACCCTGGACTCCAAGCGCCTGGCCGCCGACCCCGGCAAAGTGATCCGCAACCAGGGCCGCCAAGTCACCGATGGACCATATAGCGAAACCAAGGAGGTCTTCGGCGGCTTCTACCTGATCGAGGCGGCGAATTACGAGGAAGCCGTGCAGCGGTCCATGGACCATCCGCATCTGGAACACGGCGGCACAATCGAAGTCCGCCAACTGCACCTGATGTGAGCCCTGCACCGCTGATCGAACATCTCTTCCGCCGTCAGGCGGGCCGAATGGTTTCGCATTTCGCCCGCCTGCTGGGCCCCGCGCACCTCGATTTCGCCGAAGACGCCGTGCAAGAGGCGATGTTGCGCGCGCTCGAAACGTGGCCGTATCAGGGGATTCCCCATAACGGAGCCGCCTGGCTGTTCCGCGTCGCGCACAATGTGGCGATCGACGCGGCGCGGCGCAATAAGCTGCTCGGCGACAAGACCGAGTCGATCGTCGCCGAGCTTTCCCGCTCCGCTGCCCGCGTTCCCGACGATCCCGATATCGAAGAGCAGCTTCGGGATGACGAGCTGCGTATGATCTTCATGTGCTGCCACCCGGCGTTGACCCGCGATTCGAGCGTCGCGCTAGGATTGAAAACGGTCGGCGGCTTCAGCGTCCGCGAGATTGCTCGCGCTTTTCTTTCCGACGAGGTCGCCATCGCGCAGCGGCTGACCCGAGCCAAGCGCGCATTACGGGAAGACGGCCTTACTCTTGAAATGCCGCGGGGAGCCGAATTGACCCAGCGGCTCACCTCAGTGCTCGACGTGTTGTATTTCATCTTCAACGAAGGCTACTCGGCGCACGAAGGAGAGGACCTGATCCGTCAGGATCTGTGCTTCGAAGCGTTGCGTCTGGCTGGGTTGGTGGCGTCGTCTTCCATCGCCACGCCGCGCGTGCACGCTTTGACCGCATTGATGTCGTTTCACGCCGCGCGACTGCCGGCTCGAGTGGACGCCGCTGGCGACTTGATCCTGCTAGAGGATCAGGACCGGTCGCGTTGGGACCGGAATCTGATCAATCAGGGATTTCATCTCTTCGACCGGTCGATTACGGGCGACGAAGTCAGCGAATTTCACGTGCAATCCGCCATCGCAGCGACGCATGCCCGCGCAGCGGATGCGAACGATATTGACTGGCCGCTCATTCTGGACCTGTACGATCAACTTCTGGCGATCAACCCATCGCCTGTGGTCGCGCTCAATCGCGCGGTGGCCCTGGCGAAAGTCGAGGGACCCGCCGCCGCGCTGGTCGAAGTCGATCGGTTGGCCGGCGATCCCAAACTCAGCGATTATCATTTGTTGCTCGCCGTCCGAGGACATTTGCTGACGGAACTGGACCGGCGCAATGAAGCCGCCGCATCTTATCGCGCGGCGATGCAGCGGCCGTGCTCGATTCCAGAGCGCCGCTTTCTGGAACGCAGACTGGCCGCGTTGAGCCCATAAGCCGGTCCGCGGCAGGTGTGGCGCACGCACTTGGGTGCCGTATTCGCGGTCGTGTGAGATGGTTCCGCCTTGCGCAACGCCACTCCGGCAGTAGCGAATAGAAGGCGAATCATCGTCACACGAGTTCTCTTTCAAGACGCGGAGGGGTCTGACAAAGGTCTCATGATGAAGCCTTTCAGCCCGCTGCGGTATCCAATTTCGCATGAACGGAATCGCTGAATTACGCAAAAACTGGGGCTGGATGCTCGCTTTCGGCATCCTGTCCATTCTCTGGGGGATCTTCGCGATCACCTATTCCGTTGTTTTCACGGTCGTTTCCGTGCTGACCCTCGCATGGTTATTGATCATCGGCGGGGTAATCGAAGCCGTACATTCGATCCGTCATCGCGAGCGTGGCCACTTATTTCTCTACGTTCTGGAAGCATTGTTGGCGATCGTGGTTGGCGCACTGCTGCTGCGGAGCCCAGCCGCAGGCGCGCTGGTGATCACGTTGTTGTTAGCGTCCTATTTCATCGTCGCCGGAATGTTCCGGATCGTGGCAGCGCTGATGATGCGGTTACCGGGCTGGGGATGGGCGCTCGCGAACGGGATCGTCACTTTGCTGCTCGGCATCTTCGTGTGGGGAGGCTGGCCGGTGACGGGGATGTGGGTTCTAGGCGTTTTCCTCGGAGTGAACCTGCTCTTCACGGGTTGGGTCAGAGTAATGCTGGCGCTCGCGCTGCGGCAGGATCATTTTACGCACGCCCTGCCCGCGTAGATCGGCGCTAGTCTTTCTTCAACAGCTTTATTGCCTTGTTCAGGGCCGCGAGTTTCTCCTTGGTCGCGCGGGGAAACTTCAGATCGAGCGACTCGATGGTCTTAGCCAAAACCTCAGAGACCAGCCAGCGCGAAACCCATTTGTGATCAGCCGGTATGATGTGCCACGGCGCTTCTTCGGTACTGGTCGCGCCGATCGCGTCCTGGTAGGCCTCCATGTATTTGTCCCAGTAGGCGCGCTCGGCCAGATCGGCTTCCGAAAATTTCCAGTGTTTGGTCGGATCCTCCAGCCGTTCGAGCAACCGCTTGCGTTGCTCGCGTTCCGAAATATTGAGGAAGAACTTCAGGATCACGGTTCCGTTGCTCACCAGGTGTTTTTCGAACGCATTGATGTCCTGGTAGCGCTGCCGCCATAGTTTCTTTCCGTGGCCGCGCGGTGGAAGATTCTGCCGGTCGAGCCACTCCGGGTGGACGCGAACCACCAGAACTTCTTCGTAGTAGGACCGGTTGAAAATTCCAATGCGTCCCCGCGCCGGCAGGCTTTTCTCATAGCGCCACAAGAAATCGTGTTGCAGATCTTCAGACGACGGTTGCTTAAATGGAAATGCCTGACAACCCTGCGGGTTCATGCCGCTCATGACATGTGTGATCAAGCCGTCTTTGCCGGCCGCGTCCATTGCCTGCAAAACGATGAGCAGCGCATAACGTCCGGTGGACCAGAGCAGATCCTGCGCCTCCGTCAGTCGCTCGAGATTGCGAGTTAGGAGCCGCTCCGCGTCGCGCTTGGCTTCTTTGCCGCCGTTCCAGGCAGGATCGAAATCCCGGATGCGGAACCGCTTTCCGGGCTTGGCCCGAAATTGCTGGATAACGTCGCGTTTCGCCATACAACTACAGTGCCACGATTCGGCGCCCCGCGATCCGATACTTCCCTGAAAGCACTACTCCGATTGCCTCGGAATAAATCCGGTGTTCTTCTTTCAGGATTCGCGCCGAGAGCGACTCGACCGTATCGTGGTCCATCACCGGCACCGCGGCCTGCGCGACAATCGGTCCCGAATCGAGCCCTTCGTCGACAAAATGCACGGTGCATCCGGAGAATTTCACGCCGTGTTCCAGCGCCTGGTGCTGCGCGTCGAGCCCCGGAAATGCAGGCAGCAGCGACGGGTGGATGTTCAGAATGCGCATGGAATATTCGCGGATGAAATAGCCACTCAGGATCCGCATGTATCCGGCCAGACACACCAGTTCTACCTGATTCCTGCGCAATTCCTCGATCAGCGCGCGATCGTAAATTTCACGATCAAGTCCGCGCGACGGCAACACCTGGTAGTTGATTCCGCGTTCCCGCGCCGTCTCGATCCCGGGCGCGTCCACGCGATTCGAGATCACCACCGCTATATCCGCGTCCAGCCGCGGTTCGTCGATCGCGTCGGCGATGGCGCGAAAATTCGAGCCGCGGCCCGAAAGCAGGATGCCCAGCCGCCTCATCTATACCTAACTCCCTTGCCCTTGACCACTTCGCCGATCTGGTACCATCCCTCGCGTAGCGCATCGAGAATCCGCGTAGCTTTCGAAAGCTGGCGCGGCGAAATGACCAGAATCATCCCGATACCCAGGTTGAAAGTCCGTCGCCAGTCGTCTTGCTCGATGTCACCGATCTGGCGGAGTAGTTCGAAAATCGGCAGCACCGGCCAGGAGCCGAGATGGATCTTCACTCCCAGTCCCTTCGGCAAGATTCGCGGCGTGTTGTCGGTGATCCCGCCGCCGGTGATATGCGCGGCGCCCTTCAGCAAGCCCGCGTCGTGCAATGCACGGATCGGTTTCAGATAGCTGCGGTGCAGTTTGAGAAGCTCATCGGCAATGGGACCTTCGGCCTGCATGCCGGCAACCTCAAACAGCAGTTTGCGAGCGAGCGAGTAGCCGTTGGTGTGCAGCCCGGTGGAGGGCAGCCCGATCAGCACGTCTCCCGCGCGGATCGTCGATCCAGTCAGCATTCGTTTGCGCTCCACTGCGCCGACGATGAATCCGGCCAGATCGTATTCGCCCGCGGCGTACAGCCCCGGCATTTCCGCCGTCTCGCCGCCGATCAGCGCGCAGCCGTTGGCTTTGCATCCACGCGCGACGCCTGAGATCACTTCAGCCGCAACCTTGGCGTTCAGCTTCCCGATCGCGAAGTAATCCAGAAAGAACAGCGGCGTCGCGCCCTGTACGGCGATATCGTTGACGCAGTGGTTCACCAGATCTTCGCCAATGGTGGAATGCCGGCCGGTCAGGAACGCCAGCTTGAGTTTGGTTCCCACTCCATCGGCGGAAGAAATCAGCACCGGATCGCGAAAGCCTTGTAAACGAAAGCCTCCACCAAAGCTCCCGATATCCGTAAGAACGCCAGCAGTGAACGTAGCTTGGGCCATTTTGCGAATCGATGCGACTGCTCGATCGGCTTCGTCGATATTGACGCCGGCGTCCTTGTAACCTATCTGCTTTTTCTGCGCCATGTCATTGTTTGAACCCTTATAATAAGCGATTGCCACCATGAAACATTTCCTGATTGCGCTCGTCGTGTGCAGCGCGATGGTGTTCGGTCAGCCACAGCCGACTTCCATCGCGATCCGCAACGCGAAAATTGTCACCGTGAGCGGTCCCACCATCGCCAAAGGTACCGTGGTGCTGCGAAACGGGTTGATCGAAGCGGTGGGCGATAACGTCCTGCCGCCGGCCGACGCGCTGGTGATCGACGGTGAAGGGATGACGGTCTACCCCGGCCTGGTCGATGCACTGAGCACTT